>VAOW01018839.1_pt1 | contig 14943 bp, 10 predicted proteins | sample 3393921 | NCBI WGS metagenome assembly VAOW01 (sample SAMN08290428, study PRJNA428436) | hydrothermal vent metagenome | isolation source: Deep-sea hydrothermal vent chimney | place: Indian Ocean: Southwest Indian Ridge | depth 2742 m m
CTGTCACCTCGCTGGTGATGAGTGATTTTTTGGAATGCCAGACGAATCAAAGGGTTGCGGCATGCGCCGCATGTCAATGTCGGATCTTGGGTGTAAACAAGTCTGCGCCAAGCTTGACACACAAAGCTTCAATGACAAGGCTTCACGCCATTCAATCAGGAATATTCATATATGCCGGGATGGTGAAATGGGTAGACACGCCAGACTCAAAATCTGGTTTCCGCAAGGAAGTGCCGGTTCGACTCCGGCTCCCGGTACCATTATCCTGAGGATTTCTTGGACCGTTTCCCTGCCGCGCAGTAGATTTTCCATAAGTCCGGCAGGCTCCTGGAGCTGCCCTTTACCCACAAATCGTGCCACAGAGCCCTTGCACACGGGTCAGACCAGGGCGCGGTGCGCAGATAATGGTTATTCCATTGGCAAGCGCCGCAACGCCGGTCTGATCCGTGTGCAAGGGCTCCCTTCGGGCGAGCCATCCGCTGCGTTCCACTCTCTTGCAAGGAATACAACCATTGCTTCAGGAGCGCGCCTTGCATATGACCACCGGATGACTCGCTGTGGCATGATTTGTGGGTAAAGGGCAGTCTTGGAGGAGCCAAAGGCTTGCAGCCTGCGCCGCAGGTCAATGTCGGATCCTAGGCTACCCCTTCCCCATGCGATGCGCAAGCCAATGCGTCAGCCTCTGATGGATGAGATAAAACACCTCGCCACCGGATGTCAGCCATGCAGGCAATCTTCCCTGTTCAGCCCTTCGCCATAACAACACGCCACAGAGCATAAATAATATTTGCCCCGCCCACATGGACCATGCGGGAAGCGTCCCCAGTTCAACCTGCCGGTGCAACACAAGTTGCACATTGTACAGAAGGAGGAGCAGGCCGATTCCCAATAAAAACGAACCCGTGCGACCGGCACGCTTGGGCGCCAGCGACAAAGGAAGGGCGAACAGGCATAATACCAGGACCGTCGTGGGCAGAACCAGGCGGCGGTTCCATTCTGCCAGCGCATCCGGCGTGGGATGCCGCTGAATCCGTCGCCAAAGCTCGGATGGTGTCATCATGATCACATAGTCGCTGGAATGTATCAATTTCATCGCGCTCAAATTACCCAACGACAGATTGACCTCATAATTCTTGAAGGCCAGCACGCGCTGGTTCGCGCCATGGCCTTCCAACCGCGTTCCGTTCCACATACGTAAACGCACGCCGCCCGAAACCGGCGTAATCTCGGCTATTTCCGCCAGATAATACACCGGTCCGCCGGGACGCCCATCCTCAACCATGACACCATGATAACGACCCTTTTTGTCTTTTCCGTCCACATAAAACGTAATCTGGTCCACATCCCGGGAGAAACGACGGGGTGTGAAATCCGGCGTTCCTTTGAGACTGTAGATTTGCTTCAACACGTTGTTAAAAGATAGCTGCCCCTTCGGCAGCCAGACCATGGATGTCAGCGTCAGTCCGAGATAAAGCAATATAGCTACGCCGATCATGCCGCGGAATATGCGCAGATAGGAAAGACCGGCCGCCCGCATGGCATCCATCTCGCTGCCCTGCTGGAGCCCCACGATCACATTCTGCATGGAGAGAAAAAAAGCGATAGGGACGGTCAGCAATGCAAAATAAGGTAAGACAAAAATCAGAAGCTGTCCCAACAAACCCCATGGAGCGCCACTATCCGTCACCAGAGATAACAATTTCAGCGCCCTGCCCAATAGCAATACACCGGTTACCAGCACAAGACCTCCGGCAAACGGCGCCAACCACAAACGGAAGATATACCGATCCAGAATCATGCCACAAGACTGAACACCCCCCGCCTATAAGGCGAGGGGTTTTAAGCCTTTCCGATCGGGGGGCATTAATTCTTCAGCGCTCATCAAAATTGATCCGGTTTTGCTCAAGAAACTGACCCTCCCGCTTCCGGCGTTTGACGCATGAACACCCAGATGTCAAGCCAGACCCCGTATGTTTCATGTTTCAGATGTGAACACCCAGATGTCAAGCCAGACCCCGTATGTTTCAGATGTCAAGCCAGACCCCGTATGTGAACACAGATGTCAAGCCAGACCCCGTATGTTTTATCTTTCAAAAAGAGATGGGGCCGTAGCTCTCCACCCCGGCTATAACCGGCAAATATGCTCCCGATCCGGACCAGTGGATAGCATTTTTACCGGGCAACCGCACACTTCTTCAATACGATCCAGCAGAGCTTTGGCATTTTTCGGTAACTGCGCCATATCCGTCAAACCAAATGTGTTCTCGGGCCAACCGGGCAGCGTCTCATAGACCGGCGTGCATTCATCCAGCACGCCCGCATCCGCCGGAATCGACTGCAAGCGCTCGCCGTTGTGTTCATAGGCCACGCACAGCTTCACTTCGGACAAGCCATCAAGCACATCCAGTTTGGTCACCGCCAAGCCTGTCACGCCTGCCACACGCACCGCATGTTGCACGACCACGGCATCGAACCACCCTGTACGGCGCGGGCGCCCCGTGGTCGCGCCGAACTCCTGCCCTTTCTCCGCCAAATGCCGGCCCGCGGCATCATTCATGCCTTCGGCATTGTAGAGTTCAGTCGGAAACGGCCCGGCCCCGACCCTCGTGGTATAGGCCTTGCAGATGCCCAGTACCTCGTCGATCATGGCAGGCCCTATCCCAAGCCCCGCCATGGCCGCGCCGGAAACCGTATTTGAGGACGTCACAAACGGATAGGTGCCGAAATCCATATCCAGCATGGTGCCCTGCGCGCCTTCAAACAGCATGGAATCTCCCGCCTTGTGGCGTTCCTGCAAAATAAGTGAAACATCGGCCATCAACGGAAGCAAACGTTCCCGCGCCAGATCAAGCACATCATCCACACCCGCACGGCTGACTGCGTCTGCTTTGAAATATTCAGTCAGCAGAAAATTCGTCCATTCCAGATTCTCGCCGATTTTGGCATCCAGATTGTCCGATGTCAGGTCGATCAAACGAATACCGCGCCGTGCGGTTTTATCTTCGTAAGCGGGACCAATTCCCCGCCCTGTCGTACCTATCTTTGCCTTGCCCCTGGCTATTTCGCGTGCTGCATCCAGCGCCCGGTGATAAGGAAGAATCAACTGGCAACGGTCGGAAATTTTAAGTCGCTGCGCAACCGGAATCCCCGCCCGGATCAGGGTATTCATCTCTTCGACAATCGTTTCCGGCGCTACCACCGTACCATTGCCGATCAGGCACAGGGTATGGTCATGCAGAATACCGGACGGGACCAGATGCAATACCATCTTTTTGTCACCAGTGACCAGCGTATGCCCGGCATTGGGACCGCCCTGAAAACGCGCAACCACATCCACTTCGGGAGCCAGAAGATCGACAATCTTGCCCTTGCCTTCATCACCCCACTGCACTCCAATTGCAACTATATTTGGCATTTCGTCCCCATCATTCCGGATATCAGACCGACTGAACCGTATCCAGCCACGCCCATAAATCACAGGAAAACCCTGTCGCGGGCATATCCCGGCCATGCGCTTTCATCATCGCATCATAGCGTCCGCCGTGCAGCAGCGCCTGCGGTACTCCTGTGGCGAATCCCGCAAAGACAATCCCGCTATGATATAGAAAACGCGGCATCACCGCGGCGTCTGCGTGCACCTGAACGTCACCCTCCAACTGGCCACCCACCTGTTTCGTCAGAGAAACCAGTTCCTGCGCGGCGGCATCAAAGGCATCGCTGATTCTGCCCTGCTGCGCCTCAACCCATGCCAGATCGCCAAGCCCTGAAGCCATCTCCAGCAACGCCCGCCGGTTCGGTTCGGAAACATTCACGGATGTGATGGTGGCGGACAGATCATCCGGTGAGCGGCGGGCAACGAGTTCCCGCCATATTTCCAGCGATACCGAACTCTCCTCAACCAGTGCCTTGAGTAATCCGATGTGTCCAACCTGCAACACCGGTTGCCTGAATCCGGCGGTCAGCATGCACTCCGCCGCCAAACGCATCACTTCGACATCACCTGCCGCGCCGGATACGCCAAGATATTCCACGCCGGTTTGCCATTGTTGGCGTGAACCACGCCGCGACCCCGGCCGGGCCAGCATGACCGTACCGGAATAACAGAGTTTTAAAATATCTTCACTTTGTAAACGTGTCGCGGCAATGCGTGCAATTTGGGGCGTCATATCCGAACGAATGGCCAATAACCCGGCCCCCGCGGGGTCGGAAAACACCACCGTCTGATCGGCAAGAAAGCGTCCCGCACCGGATTTCAGCGTATCGGGACGTTCCAGAATTGGTGGAATCACCTCATCAAATCCGGCTTTTTCAAACAGCGCAAGCAACCGGCCCTGTAAATCACGCAATGCCTTCGCACGAGGACCGAAGGCGTCGTCCAGTCCGATAATCGGCCGGCCCGCCACACGGTTTGTCACACGGTCTGTTATACGATCCGTCACATATCCCCCAACTCGGCATAACGAACCATGATGATATGGGGCAGATTCGCCAACCTGTTGAGCACATCCTCATCCGGCGGCGTATCCACCTGCACCAGCGCCACCGCATTGTTTGTGTCTTCCCGCCGTCCCAAACGAAAATCACCGATATTGATATTCACCTCGGCAAGAATCGAACCAATCGCCGCAATTACGCCCGGCCTGTCTTCATTCTGAATGAAAATAAGATTACCCTGTGGCGCAATTTCCACTTCGTAGGTATCGAAACTGACAAGACGCGGCCGTGTTTCATCGAATAACGTCCCCGAAACGCAGCGCGTTCCCTCATCACCCTCCACTTGCAGGCGAATCAGCGTGGAGAAATTCTCCGATGTTTCACGTGCCGACTCAGCTACTTCAATACCGCGATCCCTGGCCAGCATACCCGCATTGACTGCATTCACCTCTTCCATGCTTTGCGACAACAGCCCCTGAAGCATGCTGTTGATGAGCGGTTTTCGATTGATCGATGCAGCCTGTCCCTCGAAATGTGCCGTGATGCGCGAATAACCGGGCTTCATGGTCTGTCCGACAAAACGGCCCATGCGTTCGGCCAGCAACAGGTACGGGGCCAGCAAACGCTGTTCCTCTTCGGACAGTGACGGCACATTCACGGCGTTACGCACCGTGCCGTTCAGCAGATAGTCCGACATCTGTTCCGCCACCTGAACGGCCACATTTTCCTGCGCCTCATTCGTGGATGCTCCGATATGCGGTGTAAAACTGACATTATCGAGTTCAAACAACGGATTATCGTGTGTCGGCTCCTCCTCAAACACATCCAGCGCCGCCGCCCGCAGGTGGCCGGATTTGCATGCCTCGTAAAGCGCCTTTTCATCCACGATGCCACCGCGAGCGCAATTCACCAGAATTGACCCCTTTTTCATCCGCGCCAATATGTCCGCGTTAATCAAATTGTGCGTAGTGTCCAGAAGCGGCACATGAATAGTCAGAACATCCACGGTTTCAGCCAGTTCAACCACTGTTTCCACTTTGGTCACGCCCATCGCCGCGGCCCGTTCATCGGAAATAAACGGATCGTAAACATACACGGCCATGTGCAGACCCTTGAGCCGGTCGCATACGATGGCGCCGATATTACCCGCACCGATGACGCCGGCTTTCTTGCCGGTCAACTCCATGCCCATGAAGCGTGATTTTTCCCACTTGCCCGATCGCGTGGATGATGACGCCTGTGGAATCATGCGCGCCGCCGCCACAATGTGCGCCACGGCCAGCTCCGCGGTGGTGATGGTATTACCAAACGGCGTATTCATCACTACAATGCCACGCCGCGAACACGCCTCCACATCGATATTATCCACACCGATGCCGGCACGGCCAATGACCTTCACGCGCACCGCCGCATCCAGCAATACGCTTTTTAATGTCGTCGAGGAACGAACGGCAATACCATCGTAATCTCCGGCAATGGCCAACTTTTCCTCATCCGGAAGACCCGGCTTGTAGTCCACTTCAATGCCGCGCGCCTTAAACACCTCCACAGCACGATCGGACATTTTATCCGCAATCCAGACTCTGGGCATAGTTTATCTCCGAGCCGGAAAACGTTCGACCAGCACAGCCTGCGCCGCCGCTAAGCCACGACCCATTTCAACCGGGTGACCGAAACGGTTCAGCGCGATTTCGATGGCGCTTATCGCTGTGCAAATATCAAATACGTCATAGTATCCCAGGTGTGCGATGCGGATAATTTTACCCTTCAAATGATCCTGCCCGCCCGCAAAGGTTACGCCCATGGTGTCGCGTAAATACTTCACGAATGCCGCACCGTCCACGCCCTCAGGCACAAAGGCGCCGGTTGCGGAAGTGGCGGGGGATGAAGACACCGGTTTCATGCCAAGCGCCGTCACGCCCGCGCGCGTCGCCTTCGCCAGCAACGCATGCCGAGCATGGAGATTGTCCAGACCTTCCTCAAATATCATTTTCAGGACTTCATTCAAACCGAGAATCAGGGCGATGGCAGGCGTCCATGCCGTCGTGTCCTTACCGGCCCGTTGACTCTTTTGTTCGGTGGTCAGGTCAAAATAAAACTTCGGACAGGCCGATGATTTCGTAAGCGCCCACGCCTTGTCCGAAAGTGCGATCATGGCCAGTCCCGGCGGTAACATGAACGCCTTCTGCGAACCGGAAATCACCACATCCAGGCCCCATTGATCCATCGGCATGTTGATCACGCCCAGTGCCGTAATCGCATCCACTACGGTCACGCAGCCTTCGCGCGATGCCGTCAACTGCGCCACCTCGCGGATCGGATGTTCGGTCGTCGTACTGGTTTCCGACGCCTGTAAAAATACGCCTTTCGCCCCGGGATGGGCGTTCAAAGCCGCTTCCACGGCGGGAACCTCAACGGCCTGACCCCATTCCAGCTTGATCTCAATGGCATTGACGCCGTATTTCGCAGCGATCTTGCCCCATCGCTCACCGAATTTGCCGCCATTCACATAAATGATGGTATCACCGGGCGAACACAGGTTGGTCACCGCCGCCTCCATGGCGCCGGAACCGGAGGATGCCAGCATCAGGGCATCGTTTTTTGTCTGAATGACTTGCTCCAGCATGTGTTTGGTCTCGGCAAAAATGGCTGAAAATTGTGGTGTGCGATGATGAATCATGGGGTGGGCCATGCGCAGCAGTACGCGCTCAGGCACGGCGGTTGGACCCGGAGAAAGAAGATATTGTTTTAACATTGGGATGAATAACTCCAAAGATAGGTTGATTTGCTCCCGTCACAGGCGCGGGGCGCATGCTAATCAGGCAGCTTTCAAGGTCAATGTCGTCTATTCGGGCGATGCCATCAACCTGGTTGGTTTCTCCACGGAATACGTTGCCTCACCGCTTCGCCGACAATGACAATGGACGGAGAAGCGGCCGTGATCCGGCCATCCTTCGCCTGCCGTAGCGTACCGGTACCAACCGATTCATCCGGCAGTGATGCATTGCGAATCACCGCAACGGGCATATTGGCATCCATGCCGGCATCCATCAGGCGAGCAGTTAAATCCGGCAGTACCCGCGCAGCCATGTAAAACACCATAACGGGAAAGGCAGCCACCAATGCCGTCCAGTCAATCCGGCTATCCCTGGAAACCTCATGTCCGGTCAGAAAGGCAATTGAACTGTTTACGGATCGATCCGTCACAGGAATGCCCGCCATCGCCGGGGCGGCCACTCCCGCCGTTATACCTGGAATAATGCGGAACGGCACGCCAGCCGCGGCCAGTGCGCGAATCTCTTCGCCACCACGGCCAAACACGAACGGATCGCCCCCTTTCAAACGCACCACGCGTTTGCCTGCTTTTGCAAGACGAATCAGCGTGTCACAAATGTCCGATTGATTGGTTGAAGACCGGCCGCCACGCTTACCCGCAAAGATGCGTGCAGCCTCCGCACGCCCAAGGTCAAGCACATCCCGCGACACCAGGGCGTCATGAACAATCACATCGCAATCAGCCAGCAAGCGGGCTGCCGCGCAAGTTAATAAATCTGCAGCTCCCGGACCTGCGCCGACCAAAGCAACTTCTCCCGACGCAAGAGGATACGAAAGTGTTTTAATCTGCATTATTCACAAATGCAGGTTAGGCATAAACGGGATTGCCGATCATCCATCCGGAGTTTTGCAATTGGCCCTTAATAAAGCGGTCCTTAATAAAAATTAGTAAAAGAAATTATCAAAATGAAATCAGGCCCCCAACGTGAATACCCACCCTCGATCACAGGCGTGAAAACCCTACGAAATAAACGATGATCATTCAACCCTTGTATATCTCACAGGCAACCATAAGCTTCGTCGTCTCTGGACCATGAATCACGTATGTGATGAATGGTTAATCTCTTTCACGGAATAACATATTGATTTCTACATCCGGCATTACCATGCAATTCGGGGACAAACCCCTGTTTGAGAACATCTCGGTTAAATTTGGTGACGGCAATCGCTATGGGCTGATTGGCGCGAACGGTTGTGGTAAATCCACACTGATGAGAATTCTGGGCGGTGATCTGGATCCGACAGCAGGCCGTGTAAATATCGGCCGTCATCAACGATTGGGAAAACTGCATCAGGATCACTTCGCTTTTGAGGAACATACGGTTCTGGATACCGTGATGATGGGTTATGAAAAACTCTGGAAGATTAAGGAAGAACGCGATTGTATTTATGCCCGGAGTGAATTGAGTGAGGAAGATGGCATACGCGCCGGTCATCTTGAGAGTCAGTTTGCCGAGCTGGATGGCTATAGCGCGGAAGCGAACGCCGGCGAACTCCTGTTAAGCATGGATATTCCACTGCCGTACCATGATGGTTTGATGAAATCAATTGCGCCGGGCTGGAAGTTGCGTGTTTTGCTGGCACAGGCGCTGTTTGGCGATCCCGACATCATCCTGCTGGATGAGCCGACCAATAACCTTGATATCAATGCCATCCGCTGGCTGGAAGAGGTGATTAACTCGCGCACCTGCACGATGGTCATTGTTTCGCATGATCGGCATTTCCTGAACAGCGTGTGTACGCATATGGCTGATCTGGATTATGGCGAGTTGCGCATCTATCCGGGTAATTATGATGAATATATGACAGCGGCAACGCAGGTGCGTGAGCGTTTATTATCTGGAAATGCCAGGAAAAAAGCCAGGATTGCGGAACTTCAGACCTTTGTCAGCCGATTTTCAGCCAATGCATCCAAATCCAGCCAGGCGACGTCGCGCGCCAAACAGATTGAAAAAATAATACTGGATGAAGTGAAACCTTCAAGTCGTGTGAATCCCTTCATGCGCTTCACACAGGATAAGAAACTATATCGTATCGCTCTGGAGCTTAAGAGCGTCAGCAAGGGTTTTGATGAACAGCCCCTGTTTGAAAATTTTGATTTGATGATCCCGGTCGGCGAGCACGTGGCCGTGATCGGACCCAACGGTATCGGTAAAACCACGCTATTGCGTTGCCTGGCGGGCGATCTGGAGGCGGATAGCGGTAGCATCAAGTGGTCGGAAAACGTCAATGTCGGCTATTATGCACAGGATCATTCGGCGGATTTTGCGGAAGATTTGAGCCTGTTCGACTGGATGGCGCAGTGGAAAAAAGACGAGCACGGCGAACAGGAAATACGCGGCAATCTGGGGCGCATGCTTTTTTCACGGAATGACATTAAGAAATCAGTCCGAAAACTGTCCGGCGGTGAACAGGGGCGCATGCTTTTTGGCAAGTTCATGTTTCAAAACCCCAATGTTCTGCTGCTCGATGAACCGACCAACCACATGGACATGGAGTTCATCGAATCATTGAATATTGCACTGGAAAACTATCCGGGAACCCTCATTTTTGTTAGCCATGATCGTGAGTTTGTTGCTTCACTCGCCACACGCATCATTGAACTTACACCCGAAGGTATTGTTGATTATCACGGTACATATGAGGAATATCTGAACAGTCAGGGGATTGTTTAGCCCAAGACACCATGTAAAAGGGCTCGGTTTTACCTATACTCACCATAACCATGTCTTCGAAAGTTGCCAAAATAAGCCGTCCTCAAGCGCCTCAAGCCTTTCAACGGCTCCGTTTATTTTCGTTACTGGATGAAGCGGCCTCGCGCGCCATGACCTGGATCAGCGCCAATGCAGGCGCGGGCAAGACCGTGCTCATAGCGAGTTATCTGCAAGTACGGCAGTTGCCGGACTTGTGGTATCGCCCGGACGCCAGGGATGTGGATATCGCTACGTTTTTCTATTACCTGCGGAAAGCGGCGCAACAGGCAGGACTTCCACAGGCCGACGCATTACCTCTCCTGACCACTGAGTATGCCGGTGTCGAAACGGTCTTTGCGCGTAATTTTTTCGCCCAACTGTTTGTTGATGCGCCGCGCCCCTTCGCGCTGGTCTTTGACAATTACCAGGATCTACCTGAAAGCTGCCCCCTGCCCACGATTTTAATGGAGGCGCTGCAAGAGATTCCGGATGGAATTCGTATTTTTATCCTGAGCCGTACCGTTACGCCAGCGGCTTTGGCGCGTTGGCGCGCCAATCTGAGGATGACGATAATCGACACGTCAGCCCTGCGTCTGGATCGGGAAGAGACAGCGGGCTTGCTCAGGTTGCAACCCGATGTCCGAATCAACGACGAACTCATTGACGCTATCCATCGTGAGGCGGATGGCTGGGCCGCCGGTGTAATTCTTCTGTTCGAGTATGTGAATCATTTTGGCGTACAGGACAGGGTTGCCGGGAGGCAATCGCGTGAAGCCGTTTTTCAGTATTTCGCAACCGAGCTGTTCAAAAACGCATCGGTCAAAATGCGCCGTTTCCTCTGTCGGACAGCCCTTGTACCACAGTTCGATATCGACACGGCGTGTCAGTTGACGGAAATGGAAAAGGTCGATGCCATGGTGCAGGAACTTCTGCGCAAAAATTATTTCATCTATGAGCAGGGTACACGGAATCCGAGCTATCAATACCATCCACTGTTTCGTGACTTTCTCCGTGAAATGACGCGCCACGATGCTGATCAGCAATGCTACGACGAAACGCTGCACCTGGCCGCCAGGGTATTGTGTGATTCCGGACAATGGGAGGATGCCGCGGATCTTTATATCGAAGCCGGCGATTGGCCGGCAGTGACGGGCATTGTCGTCAGTGAAGCGGAAAAACTCTACGGTCAGGGACGCGTGCGCCAGATCGATCAGTGGATCGTGGCGATACCGGCGGCGGTGCGCCTTACCGTACCCTGGCTCGACTACTGGTTTGGTGTTTGTCGCATAGGCTTCGATTTGTCTGTGGCAAGGGAGGCTTTCGAGCGTGCATCCCGGGGCTTCCAGTCTCGGGGTGATGTTATTGGGCGCTGTCTGGCGGCTGCCGGAGTCGTTGAGACGTATATCTATGAATGGGGTGACTTTCAACCTCTGGATCCATGGATCGGCGAACTCGACAGCCTTCTGAGCACACCTTCCAACGTACTGCCCCCGTCGATCGATGCACGGGCCAGGGTGGCGCTGTTCACAGCCTACATGTATCGCCAGCCCGATCACCCGCAACTACCCGCACTGGCACGGCAGACGTACCGGATCATCGAGCGCATGCCGGATGATTTATTGCGCCTCACCGCCGGGAGCCATTTACTCCTGTTTTACACCTGGTGGCAGGGGGATATCACCAGGGCGGGTATGCTGGTAAAACTGCTCAAACCGCTGGCGCAATCCAGACGCATCTCACCGCTGTTGCAGATTACCTGGCTGGCCATCCAGGCGACCTACGCATGGATGGCGGGCAATACGGATGAGTGTCTCGCCTCAGCCGAACGTGGTCTGGATATTGCCAGCCGGAATGGCGTGCATCTCTGGGATTTCATGTTACTGGCTCAGGCCAGTTGGGCCGCGCTGACATCGGACAATCTTGGTCAGGCCCGTCACTATCTGGATCGCATGGCCGCCACGGTACAACCGGGGCGGCTGCTGGATCTGTGTCATTTCCACTATCAGTTGTTCGTGGAAGCCCTGCATCGCGGTGATGTGGCAGCCATGCGCGAACACAGTACGGCGGCGCTGCAACTGGCACGCGATGCCGGCGTACCCTGGGCTGAAGGTACGGTTCTGCCCGCTTGTGCGCGAGCGCAGGCCGCAGGAGGGGATCGCACAGGCGCCGCTCGCCTGCTGGCAGAAACCAACACGCTGGCACGGCGTTTGCATAGCGATACCATCTATTATGGCGAGTTGCTGGCGCGGGTCGAACTGGAACTGGCGGATGATCATGCGTCTGCCGCGTTGCAATCGTTGCTGGAAGTGTCCCGCCGCCGTGGCATTGTCAATTCCTCTTTGTGGCGTGGCGTTGCCATGTCAAAAATCTGTGCCCGGGCGCTGGCGCAGAATATCGAGGTACCGTTTGTGCAGGCGCTAATCAAACAACGCGGTCTGCTGCCGGAAGCCGACATCACTTTTGCCACCTGGCCCTGGCCGATCCGGATATACACGCTGGGCTGTTTTTCACTGGTTAAAAACGACAGGCCCCTGATGTTTTCCGGCAAGGCGCAAAAAAAACCTCTCGAATTGCTCAAGGCCATCATTGCCTTTGGCGGTCGCAATGTAAGTGAGGATATCTTAATGGGTTCGCTTTGGCCCGATAGCGAAGGCGACATGGCAAAACAAAATCTCAAGTCCACGACGCACCGGTTACGAAAATTACTGGAACCGCAATCACTGCGATGGAGTGAAGGTAAACTCACGCTCGATTTGCGTTATTGCTGGGTGGACGTATGGGCGGTGGAGCGAAACCTGGACGCCCTGCTACAGACGTTGCCCGATAGCCCGGCCAGGCTTGAGCAGGAATGGAAGGGTATGGATCAGCTTTACCGCGGTTCATTTTTGCAGGGCGAAGATGAATCGTATGCATTGGGCCTACGCGAGCGTTTGCGCAGCAAGATGTTACGCACGATTACCCTGATCGCGGAACAATTATTTGCGCAGGCCGATTATGAACAGGCCATAGCCCTTTTTCGGAAGGGGCTGGATATCGAACCGCTGGCGGAGCGCTTTTATCAGGGCACCATACAATGCCAGCAGGCGCTTGGCCGGCCGGCCGAAGCGCTATCCACTTATGAGCACTACCGGCAGACCATGCAAAACCTGCTGGGGACGGCCCCCTCACCGGAAATCGCCGCCCTGGCAGTATCCTTGCGCCCCGCGAGTCCCACCTGAACTATTCATGGTGAGCTGACTCGCACCTGAGTCAGTAATCCGTCCGCACCGGACGGAATGCATCGGCATTTCTTTTCCAATCCGTAACCTATCTGTCACCCCGGCCGTGCTACCGTCCCTCAACAGATCGCGCCTGATCGGTGTTCCCGCGAAGAAATCGGTATGGGCAGTTGCATCGTGCGCGTGATCCGGCGAGGTCGGGCTGACCGCGGCAAGTGTTCCGTGGACGGCAAGCCTTCAACAGCGCCACTGAACCACGGGGGATTCTGCCCGGTGCGCGCGGAGTAGAGGCAACTGGCCGGAAAACAACAGGGAAAGAGGGGTAGACCATGAAACGTATCGTTATTTTACTGATGGGATGGACAGCGGTTTTGAGCCTTGCCGGTTGCGGTGGTTCAGGTGGTGGCGCAGCAACCAGCCCCGTAAGTACCACATATTCCACCACCAGCGATAAAGGTGATTATGCCGAGTGGACCTTAACCGGTAAAGCGCTTACTGCTACCTGGCATGTAATCAATACCACGGGTGGTATCGATTATATATATAACATCGTAGCAAGCTGTACCGCGGAAGCCGCCAATGGCACGAGAACCTGTACGGTTGACGCCGCAGCCAGCAGTTGTGCGGATGGTATGTCCACCTGCAGTAGTCTGCCAGGCAGTTTTGACTTAATGGAGGCGCCTGATGTCGCATTGTTCGTACACACGGTCAATGCTTCCGGTTCCGATGAGTTACATGTTGGTTTCGTCAAAAACGGGAACGCATGCACTGACGATGTAAGTGGCGATTATACCTTCATTCGTACAGGTCTGGGTCTTGATGAAGCTTTTGGCATGTATCGTTCCGATACCAATTTTCTTCATGTCCGGCATTCTGATTTTGGTTTTGATACAAGCGCTCAAAATGTCACGCCGACAGTAAGGTATCGTACCGGTTCCGCAAGCGAATCATTCAGTGATGGCAGCTGCGTTGGTGGCGTAAGAACAAGAACATCCGGTGCTGATACATTCCGCTCAATGATGACAAAAAGCGGCTTGTTCATTCTGGATATGCCCGCGGGTCAGGGTGGTCTGCTTTCATTTAAAACAAGCAAAGCAGCCAGCCTGGCAAATTTTGTAAGCAAGCGTTTTAAAGGCATTGTTTTCCCGGATGATGGCCCACCCCAACTAATTACTGCTACATCAGGTGCGATGATGGCAGGGCCTGAAGTGCCCTTGACCGCAATAATTCCGCTTACTCCGGGTCCTGCCCAAACCATGAACCTGAAAGTTCAGGCGCTTGGTACGCAGTCAACAATAAATTCGCCCGGGTATCCTGATTTTACCGTAGCGCCTGCGGGATATAGTGCGTCCACATTAGCAGCCTCCTATGCAGCGCCCAGTGATATTCCCGGCCTGTTTAAGCTGGATGGTGAGCTGCTTGACCGTAACGGGTCGCCTGATGCCGGTCGGATTATTCTGGCGGCGATGAATTTCAATAGTAAGCTGATTATTATTGGTATGAATTATAATTATCGCACGACGAAGGATAAAAATCCTGCTACCGGGGCCAATTTTAACGCCGCCAACCTTTACAACACCGGAAATTTTGTCCTGTTTGAAAAATAACCTCTGATGTAAGCCGGATGGAGATAAAGGGGAGGAGGTAAAGATTTCTTCGCGATCTCCCGCGCCTTGGCGAGATCAAGTCCGGGGAGGGGTTTCGTAGAGGCACGGAGATCGCAAAGGGAAAGGCGTTGACAATCAACGGGGTCGATTGATTTA
>VAOW01033243.1_pt1 | contig 14935 bp, 16 predicted proteins | sample 3393921 | NCBI WGS metagenome assembly VAOW01 (sample SAMN08290428, study PRJNA428436) | hydrothermal vent metagenome | isolation source: Deep-sea hydrothermal vent chimney | place: Indian Ocean: Southwest Indian Ridge | depth 2742 m m
CCAAACGGCCTGCGGCCTTTTTGTCCGAGCTTGAATTTCGCTCCATGGAACCACCATGCAGCTCATTCAATCCCGAAAATGGTCTCAAAGCGGGATTGCCGCTCATCCACCCAGAGTTTTGCAAGAGGCTCTCCTGTTTCTGTTTCAGATTTTTCGCGACTTGATACCCATCCATGTCCGACATCATGACATCCAGCAGAATGATGTCCGGTTCACGGGCGTATGCCATGGAGAGTGATGTTTTTCCGTTGGCCGCTTCACAATGGCCGTAGCCCTCGGAGGTAAGCAATGCTCCCAGCAATTTTCGATTTCGTTCCGAATCATCCACAACAAGAACCATGGCCGGATATGGCGAATCATTCTGTGCTGGTTCAGCAACTCCCGGCTCTCCTTTTCGTCATCAACGAGCATGCCTGTTTCGGCTTCGCTGGCCTGAAGCACGGTATAGCCCGTTCTGGTCAACAGATCGGAAGCCAGCTTCATATTGATGGGATTGTCCTCGATTATGAGCACTTTCATGATTGGTCACTTCTCTTTTCCGGCGGATCCCCTTCCTTGCCTGCCTCATCCGCCCTGGCTGTAACATTACCGCTTTCTCCAGAGAATAATCTACCCTATCAAGGGTGCTGAGTAGTTACAGAAATACTATGGTAGTCGATCTTCGTACGATTGGCAAAATTTACTGTTAATCAGTGGCTCCCTATCCTGAACTCTTGAGTAATAAAATCGTAAGTGCTTGATTTTGTTGCTCTTGGATTAGGGGCCGCAACGCGGGGTGAGTCGCTATTTATGAATCGTTCAGGTTAGCGCAGGGGGTGAAAACGGATTTTATTGTTGCGGAAAAGATCAAACTGTTCCCTCGGAACCTGAAACGGGCTGGCTGCCTCGATGGCCCGGATGAGCGATGCATCCAGCGCCGCACTACCCGAGGACTCAAGGATTCGAACTTCACGCACGCTGCCGTCCGGATTAAGCACCATTTTTACCAGCGGATTCCGTACATCCTTGCCAATATTCGGAACCTTCCAGTGGCTTTGTACCGCCGCCTGAATCCGGGCGATATAATGGTTGATTTCCTGTTTTGACAATTGGCCCTGAAACACTTGCGCTGTTTTGGGACTGCTCTTTGGCGCCGATCTCACATCGGTGGAGGATTCCATGGGTTTGAAGGGATTAAAGTTATCCTCAACCTTGGGTTTCGATTTCGGTCTGGTTTTATGCTTGAGAGCAGGCTTTGGTTTGAGTTTCAACGCAGGTTTCAGCTTGGGTTTCACCACCGGTTTTGGTTTTATTTCCGGTTTATGACGTTTCTTTTCGGGAGGGGAGGCATGATGCGCCCGATGCTGCAACCGTTCAAACTGTTGCGCGGAAATCAGACGGACCCTCACGCTTGCGGGATGGAAATTTTGTGTTTGCCAATGCCAGAGTCCAAAAACCAGAATAACGGCAAGGATTAGCAGGTGGAATGCCACTGAAACCGTAATGTCCAGCGCCGACAGGGAGGCGTGGTTAGGATATGACGGATGGCTAGCGGCCAGGCTCTGTGACAAGTCCGACTTCCTTGATATTTGCTTTGGCCAGCAGGCTCATCACCTGGGCCACGCGCCCGTAGGGTGTTTTTGCATCACCCCGGATAAAGACCTGAAATTTCGGTTTCTGTTGACGGATCGCCTTGATGCGGGATGCCAGTTGCTCAAGCCGGATGGCATGTTTCTGTAGATAAATTTTGCCATTCTTGCGAATTGTCACGACCAGAGGCTCAATATTCTGTCGCATCGGAGGAGAAGCGACCGTCGGCAGATTCACATTGACGCCCTGGGTCAGCAGGGGTGCGGTGACCATAAAGATGATGAGCAATACCAGCATGACGTCCACCAGTGGCGTTACGTTGATTTCACCCATGGGTTCGGCGTCCTGATTCCATTTGCTGCTTCCGACCCACATACGGTTAATTCCTGATATGGCGGGAGATGATGTTCAGAAACTCGGAAGAGAACTGCTCCATATTCGCCGCCATGCGCTTCAAATCGGACGTAAATTTATTGTAGGCGACGACCGCCGGGATGGCAGCGACCAGACCGAAAGCCGTGGCCACAAGAGCCTCGGCAATGCCCGGCGCTACGGACGTCAGTGATGTGTTTCTGGTCAGAGCGATATTCTGGAATGCATTCATAATACCCCAGACCGTTCCGAACAGGCCGATGAAAGGGGAGGTGGAACCCACCGTAGCCAAAAAAGCCAGGTGGCGGGACAGGCGTTCCAGTTCGCGGGACAATGCGGCGTCCAGAGCGCGGCGGATACCATCCATACCACCGCCAGCGACAATCTTTTTTATCGTCTGGGTTTGTGTGACATCACGCTGATGACGCATGAATTCGCGGTAGCCGGCCTGGAAGATATTGGGAAGTGAACTGTCCGGATAACGTTGCGGAATACTTGCAAGCACGGCATCCATATCCTTGCCGCCCCAGAAAGCGGATGAAAACTCCTCAGCTTCTTGCCGGGACTTCCGATAACGCCGCCATTTGTTGAAAATAATGGCCCAGGACATCACCGACAGCAGCAACAACAACACCAGCACGCCCTGGACAATCACACTGGCGTGTAGAATCAGATTCCATATTGAAAGATCCCCGCTCATGCTTGCTCCTTTGTTACGGTATGTTTATTCAGTTTGGGATGGATCAACTGTAATACTTCTCCGGGAATGCGCCTGGGATAACCTGCCCGATCCATGCAGGCCAGGCGGACTTCACCTTCGGTCAGCACTTCAGTTTGCCGGAGAATGCTTTGTCGGAATGACAGACGTGCACCACGGGCCTCCATGAGCTTGCTTTCCACGATAAGCATATCATTAAAACGGGCTGGATTCCGGTAGTGTACATGAATTTCGGTGACGGCAAACAATATGCCGAAGGTCGATTCCACTTCATCCAGTTCAAGGCCGGGATCTCGCAGGAATTCCGTACGGGCACGTTCCATAAATTTCAGATAATTGGCATAATAAACCACGCCGCCATGGTCGGTATCCTCATAGTAGATACGTACCGGAAACCGGTGTATTTTTTTACTCACAAGTAGTTACGTTCACAACAGCGATCCCTGTTGGCCCGATTCCGACAATCTACGATTCAAATGCGTGTAAGCCAGCGGCGTGGCAATGCGTCCGCGCGGCGTTCGGGTAATGAGGCCCTGTTGTAACAAAAATGGCTCGATGACATCTTCAATGGTTTCTTTTTCCTCTGAAATAGATGCGGCAAGGGTGTCCAGACCGGTTGGTCCACCGGAAAATTTATCAATCAGGGTGGAGAGCAGTTTGGCATCCATATAATCCAGCCCCATTTCATCGACCTCCAGCCGCATCAACGCATCATGCGCCACGCTTTTTGTAACACGCGAATCATGCTGCTCAACCTCGGCGAAATCACGGACACGCCGGAGCAGGCGGTTGGCAATACGTGGCGTGCCGCGTGAACGACGGGCGATCTCAAATGCGCCTTTGTCATCCACCACAATATTCAACAACCGGGCGGAGCGTGAAACGATCCGCGCCAGCTCCGCATGATCGTAAAACTCCAGCCGGGAGACCACGCCAAAGCGTCCGCGCAACGGCGAGGTCAGCAGCCCCGTCCGCGTCGTCGCGCCAACGAGCGTGAAACGGGGTAAATCCATCTTGATGGAGCGGGCCGCGGGGCCCTGGCCAATGATGATGTCCAACTGAAAATCCTCCATGGCCGGGTAAAGGATTTCCTCGACTTGCGGGCTCAACCGATGGATCTCATCGATAAACAGCACATCGCCCTTCTCAAGATTGGTCAACATGGCGGCCAGATCACCGGCGCGTTCAATCACCGGTCCGGAGGTGGCGCGGATATTCACGCCCATTTCTTGCGCTACGATATTGGCCAGCGTGGTCTTGCCCAAGCCCGGCGGACCATAGAAGAGGACGTGATCCAGTGATTCCTTGCGCTTTCTGGCGGCCCGAATGAATATCGAAAGATTGGCGCGGATCTTTTCCTGGCCAATATATTCGGACAGTTGCGTGGGGCGCAGGGCGGCATCCCAGTTGTCCTCACGGCGAATGGCCGGGGTAATCAGACGGTCTTCTTCGGCGGGTTTGTCTGCGGGGTTATTCATGATAACGTTGTAAGAAGTCATCAAAGCGCCCATGAACGGGTGCGTAACTCAAGGGCTTGCAGCGCAATTTGTGGTTTGTACGGAAAGTAAAAAGGCCATGGACGGACTTTTTACGACTTCATCATTCATGGATCTGTTCAAACCAGAGCCTTCATGGCGGCCCTGAACATACTTTCAAGATTACCTGTGTCTTCAATACGTTGAAGCGCCACATCAATCTGCGCAGGCTTATAACCCAGATTGGAGAGGGCTGATCGCACATCGGCAAGGACGGAAGATATGGCGCTTGCCGCACCTGCTTCGCCCACCAGTTTGCCCTTAAGTTCCAGAATGAGCCGCTGTGCTGTTTTTTTTCCAATCCCAGGTGTGCGTGCAATGGCAACATCGTCGGATGCATCAATGGCGGTAAGCAATTCCTCCACGCTCATACCGGAAAGAATGTTCAAGCCCGTGCGCGCCCCGATGCCGGAAACACCCGTCAACTTACGGAAGACGGTCCGCTCACGCATGCTGGCAAAGCCAAACAGGGTAATTTGATCCTCGCGCACATGGGTATGGATGAACAGTTCCGCCTCTTCACCTACTTTCAGCGTACACAGCGTTTGCATGCTTACAGCCACTTCATAGCCAATGCCGCCGACATCCACCAGCACGGAACCGGACGGGTCCAGCCCATGCACCTTGCCTTTGAGCCAGCCAATCATGTCAAAATACTCATGCTGACATCTGTTCCGCAAGTCTGGCCGCAGGACTGGTTATATGATTAGAATGACAGATAGCAACGGCCAGCGCATCAGCGGCATCCTCCTGCAAGGGCGGCGGGGGTTTGAGTAACTGTTGGATCATATGCTGAATCTGCTCTTTTTCAGCCCGCCCAAAGCCGGTGACAGCCTGTTTTACCGTAGTGGGACTGTATGGCGTCACCTTCAGACCGGCATGCGCACAGGCGGCGATTAGTGCGCCCCTGGCCTGCCCCAGCTTCAGCGCTGATGCGGCATTGCGTGCCATGAATACATCCTCCATGGCCACGCATTCCGGCTGATGGCTGGCAATAACATCCGAGAGTCCCGCAAACAGGGTCGCCAGCCGCTCCGTGAACTCACCGTTTCCCGTGGCGATAATGCCATGCGTCAGATGCGTGATGCGTCCGCCGCTTGCATCTACAACGCCATAACCGGTTCGGCGCGAGCCTGGGTCTACCCCGAGAATGCGCATCAGTTACTCAATCGCTCCATTTCCGCGTCATCAATATCATAATTGGCATAAACATTTTGTACGTCATCCAGTTCCTCCAGGCGTTCAATCAGGTTCAGCAGCTTTTCCGCCGAATCTCCTTCCACCCGCACCGTGTTTTCAGGTATCCATGATATTTCCACAACCTGAGGCTTGAGGTTGGCGGTTTCAAAGGCTTCCTGCACCGGAGCAAAATCCGCAGGTTCGGATGTGACCTCAAAGCAACCTTCATCCGCTTTCTCCTGCACATCCTCGGCGCCTGCTTCCAGCGCCACTTCCATCAGCGCCTCTTCATCTACTTCGTTACGGTCGAACACGAACAGTCCCTTTTGGTGGAACATCCATGCCACACAGCCGGATTCCCCCATACTACCGCCGCCTTTGTTAAATGCGGAACGTACGTCGGATACCGTGCGATTGCGGTTATCGGTCATGCAATCCACCAGAATAGCCACACCACCCTGGCCATAGCCCTCATATCGGATTTCCTCAATATTGGCGCCCTCGCCGCCGCCAACGCCCTTTTCAATAGCACGGTCGATGTTGCTCTTGGGCATATTCACGCCACGGGAGGCGGCAATGGCGGAACGAAGTCTGGGATTGGCTTCCGGATCAGCGCCGCCGAGTTTGGCGGCGATGGTAATTTCACGAATGAAGCGGGTGAACACCTGACCACGCTTGGCATCAGCCGCAGCCTTTTTGTGTTTGATGGTCGACCATTTGGAATGTCCGGACATGAATGTTAGATCCTCACGATAGATTTAAGCGGGATGTTAGCATGCAGATAGTACTTTCGTCATGGGTGTGAACGGAGTGGGTCATGCAAGCTGATGTTTGAGTTGCCAGCCTGAACTATTCATAAATCCTGCCATGCCCTTGCTTGTCTCTTTCTTCACACGGTCCGTTCGCCACCGGACACACATCCCTGATGACTGCCACGGCGCTTCATTTCAGCATGGATAGCGTTGATTACGGCCCATTTTTTTGTACACCAGGAAGGTGCCAGCAGCATGTCCCGCGATGCCGTGCCGGTCAGGCGGTGGATCACGTAACGGGGTGGAATGCGTTCAAGCATATCGCAGACCAGCCCTGCGTATTCATGCTGGTTGAGCAGAGGGAAGGGCTCCCGCTTCCACTCGTGTGCAAGAAGCGTATGGCGCACGATGTGCAGGGGATGAAATTTAACACCGTCCGTTCCGGTATCCGTCACCCGATCCAGCGTCTGCATCATCATATCACGGTTTTCACCCGGCAGGCCGAGGATCAGGTGCGTGCACACAGGCAGTCCTCTGGCGCGGATCAGACGAACGGCCTGCGCGTAGGTGGTGAAATCATGCCCGCGCCGGATACGCTTCAGGGTCACGTCATGCGCGGATTGAAGTCCGATTTCAAGCCATATCTCATAGCCACGGTCGCGGTATGATCCGAGCAGATCCACTACTCCGGCATCAATGCAATCGGGGCGGGTACTGATGCTCAACCCGACCACATCCGGGCATGCCAGCGCCTGCGAATAACGATCCGCCAGCTCCGAAAGCGGAGCATAGGTATTGGAGTAAGCCTGAAAGTAGGCCAGTACGCGGGTCGCTCCCGTACGTTTTCTGACGACGGTCTTTCCGGCTTCAATCTGTTGCTCAATGGCGGACACCTCGCGCCGCTTGTTCGGATTGAAACTTTTATTATTGCAATAACTGCATCCGCCACGCCCTTTGCTGCCATCCCTGTTGGGACAGGTAAATCCGGCATCCACCGTAACCTTGTGCACTTTTTGTGGAAAACGCTGCTTCAGGTAATAACCAAAGCTGTTGATCAGAGGGGTAACGAATTGATGAGACAGGGCGTTATTCAATCCATACCCGTCCTTGCTTGCCATGGTAATAGCCGTTACAGAATTGTTGCTGCAACGGTGAGTCGCCCGCCAGACTAATCAGAGCTTCTCTGCCGTCCTGCATGCCGTCGGCGACCGCCCGGAACCGGTGGATGATATCCGTCATGTGCTCGTGTTGGGGAGAAATACGCAGCACACCCACGCCCAGTTGCCGTAATTCCCGCACATGATCCAGGACGGTAAACGGGCGGTGGGACATGATTTGAATACCATTGATGGTGGTAAAACCCTCATGGTCCAGTGAACGCATTTCAATACCGTCCGGGTCCATGAAACAGGTGTGATGGCATGTGCGTTTGCTCATGCCACGTGCCCGGGCAGTGTAGCAACGTGCGGAAAAGGTGAGCGGCAGCTTGCCGTGGGCGAAGTATTCCACCTCCACCCCGGATTGTGCCGCTATGGACGGAATATCCTGAGGGGGTAACTCCATCGGCGGCACCACACGCATGGCCCCCAGTGTTGACAGGCGTTGCAGAGCATAGGGTGTGTAGACATTCAGATGTGGGCCGGCAACAAAGGCAACACCCGCCTCAGAGGCAATGGATACCGCTGACATATCATTGGCTTCGATGGCAAGATGTCGTTCACCGGCGGCGCTGATGAGGTCACGAATAGCCTGTAACTCATGCTCGCCGCACGGCATCGCCAGTGTGGAAAGTACAATTTCCTTGCCACAATTTTTTAACGCATCCGCCAGCCGGACAATCGGTTCGATACCCGCAATCATCCGCTTGGAACATACAACCTCGCCAAGATACAAAATATCCACATCCGGATTCCCGGCCAGTCCGAGATACAGATCATTAACCTTTGTCTCCGGCCAGCCGAACAGAAGGGGGCCGACCGATAATTTGATATGTTGCTTCACCGCCACTCGTCGGCATAGGCGCCGGTTGTACGTGCACCACCTTCGGAAACGGCATTCATACGTTCCACCCATGTGGTTTGTGTGCGATAGCTCTGCGGGTCTGCCGCGCATGCATCCACGGCGGCACGCATGACGCTGACGACTTCCTTCACATAATGTTTGGTGCGCTGGCGACCTTCGATTTTCAGCGCCGAGATACCGGCATGCATAATGGCGGGCAACATCTCAAGTACATTCAAACTGTATGGCTCTTCCATGACATGTCCCTGTTTGCCTTCTGCTTCGAAGCACCCTTTGCAAAGCGTCGGATAGGCTGCTGCCTCATTTGGTGCAAAGCGGTTGATCAGTACGCCGTCAAGCCGTACGTCCAGCGTATCCTGTTGTTCCTCGAAACGTACGGCATGTGCCGGGGAACATACCCCCTGCATGTTCGGAGAATCTCCGGTGATAAACGACGAAAGCCAGCAACGGCCTTCGGCCATCACGCACAGGCCACCGGAGACGAAGATTTCAATTTCCACCGACGTGCGCTCGTTCAAGGTACGAATATCATCCAGCGTCAGCACCCTGGGCAATACCGCACGGTCGATACCAAATTCACGGCGATAGAACTCCAGCGATTCATAATTGCATGCGCTTGCCTGCACGGACAGATGGCGGCGCAGTGACGGGTAATGCCTTTTTGCGTAATCCAGCAGAGACATATCGGCGAGGATGACGGCGTCAGCACCCAGTTCCGCAGCCAGATCCACCGAAGATGTCCACGCTTCTTCCTGCCCCGGCCTCGGTGATGTGTTAACGGCGATATATACCCGCGCACTGTTTCGATGCGCATAGTCGATACCTTCCTTCGCCTCTGCCGGGCTGAAATTCAACCCTTCAAAATTGCGAGCATTGGAGGCATTGCGAAAGCCCAGATAGACGACGTCACCGCCGGCATCCACGGCGGCTTTTAATGATGGCAGATTACCGGCCGGGCAGACCAGTTCCGGCTTGCCGGACGAATGGCTCATGCCCGGCGGGCCAGTCTTCTTTCAAGTTTTGCCAGCCGGTGCTGCATGGCATCATATTGCCCGGTCAGTGCGTTCATGTCCGTTCGCAGGGATTGTGTCTGATCTGTTGTAGACAGGTGAAGGCTCTTCGTGATCCATGTCCGTGTACGCGTCACATCACCGTCCGCCCGCTCAATACCCGCGAGGGTCTGGCCTGCCATGCGCCATAATGTATCCGCCGTACGGGTTCCAAGCTTGTTTTGCAGCGCCGCATGAAGATCAAAATCCAGGTTAGCCAACACATTTTTAAACAATAGCCCGCTGGCGGTATCGCCTGTCAATAACAGGCAACGTGAAAAAAACAGGCTATCCGCATCCTCAAGGCTGAAACAGAGCGCGATCAATGCCGGAAGATTGCCGCTGATGGTTACATCGGCCTCCCACCGGGGGTTTGCCTGCACCCGGATCGAGCCATTTGTAAATGTCATACCCAGGCAAACGACATCATCGAACGTGCGAAACAGAAAACGCTTGCCGGACAGTTCGGCAAACCGGTGTGCGGCTTCTTCATCCAGCATCTGTTCCAGGATGTTTTGTAGCAATCGGGCCTGTAAAAAAGCGGGGACGGGACGCAGGAACAGCGTCGGTTCCGGCAATGTTGCAAGTTTCAGCATTTCCCTGATCTCCTCATTATATCGCTAGGGCCTGCAGAGTGTTTTTTCAGTATTGTGAAGCGGCTCATCATGCAATTTATGAACCATGCAGGCAAGCAATGCCCGATTGGCTTCTGGCATAGGGTATTCGTCCAGTCTGTTAACGGGAATCCATGCATAGGCTTCCGCGCTGTGAAGCATATCAGGATCATTGCAATCACAGGCAAACAGGTGGAAATGCAGGGTTCGATCCGGATAATCGTGTTGATATTCACCCAATGGACGCCAGTTTTTCCCTGTCAGTTCTGTTTCTTCCAGTAGTTCGCGCCGGGCTGCATCAATCGGCGTCTCACCCATTTCTACCTTACCGCCGGGAAAGGACCATAATCCACAACAATGTACATCCTCGGGGCGCTTGATCAGTAGTATTTCACCGGGCTCATTGGTTGTGGCAATGAGTGCGATGGATTGTGATTGCATGCCAGTATCAGGCCTCATGCAATTAGGGTCTGTTCACATAAAGTCCAAGCGTAGCGTTGTGGTCATTTTTGGGACGCTGCAAGGCATTTCGAGGCAGTATGCTGAATACACATCAGCGAAAAATAACGCTGGAGCGAAGCAGAAGTCCCTCTCAATTTTTTTGTTCGCTGTGATATCGTACAAACTACCGGATACATACTTATGTAGAATACTAGCCACCAAGGTTTGATATGGGATATTTTCTTCATGATTTTTTCTCCTTCCGGGTTTCGATCCATTCATAGATAACGGGCAGCAGCACCAGAGTAAGGAAGGTGGAGGTGATCAATCCTCCCACCACCACCGAAGCCAGTGGCCGCTGGGTTTCGGCGCCAACGCCGCTTGAGATCAACATCGGAACCAGACCAAGTATGGCCACGCTTGCGGTCATTAGTACCGGCCTGAGCCTTAACTCCACGCCACGGCGCACGGCCCTGGCGACAGACATTCCCTTCTCGCGCAACTCGTTGATAAAACTGATCAGTACAATCCCGTTCAGCATGGCCACGCCGAATACGGCAATGAAACCGATCGCCGAAGGCACCGAAAGGTACTGGCCGCTGATAAACAGGGACACGACCCCCCCGATGGTGGCGAAAGGCACGTTGGCAATGATCATGGTGGCGTATTTCACCGAATTAAATGCCGTATAGAGGAGCACGAAGATGAAGAAGATGGTAATCGGCACGATGATGGACAAGCGTTTGAGGGCGCGCTGCTGGTTTTCGAAGGCGCCGCCCCATTCAATCCAGTAGCCAGGGGGCAGCTTGACCTTCGCCTTGATGGCCGCATTGGCATCCTTGACGAAGCCATCCACGTCGCGCCCATGCACATCCATCTGAACCACCGCATAGCGCTGCAACTGTTCGCGCCGTATAAAGGAATAACCCGATGTCACTGAAACATTCGCCACCCGGGACAAGGGGATAATGGCGCCCGCCGCCGTGCGTAACGGAATGTTCCTGATCGCCTCGATCGAGGCCTTGGAGGCGTTGTTCAGGCGCACCGTAATGGCGAAGCGCTTGACGCCGTCAATCAGCGTGGATACCGGCTCATTACCGATGCCGGTGCGCACCACCGTGAGAATATCGTCGGCATTCATGCCGTAACGGGCCAGTTGCTCGCGGTTGACCTGAATACGCACCTGCGGCTTGCCAATATTGGCTTCCAATGCCAGATCAGCCACGCCGGGCACTGTCGCCACAGCCTTTTTTATTTCCAGGCTCAGCCGATCCAGATCACCCAGCTCCGGACCATAGAGCTTGGCGGCCAGCGTGGCGCGTACGCCGGAAATCAATTCTTCGACACGCATCTGAATGGGTTGGGTGAAAGCAAATACCGCGGTTGGAACCGCTTTTTCCAACTGCTTCCGCATGGCCTTCGCCAGATCTCCAATGGGACGGGTCCATTGATCCTTTGGCGTAAGTCCGGTATATATTTCCATATAGTTCACATCCGCCGTTTCGCCTTTTTCGGCCCGGCCAATCATGGCGATGGAGGTAGTCACCTCGGGAAACGCATTGAGTGTTTTCTCAATCTTTTCGGAGACAGCGATGGATTCATCCAGCGAGGTGGAGGGAATGGACGTCACCCGCCACATAATGGATCCTTCCTGCAACGTGGGCATGAATTCCTTGCCCAGAAATGGAAACAGGGAAAAGCTGGCTACCAGCACGATGCCGGCGCTGGTCATCACGGTCTTCTTGTGAGACAGCGCCCAGGCCAGAAATGGCAGAAACCCGCGTTTGATCCAGGCGACGAGCCAGGTGTCCTTTTCCTTCTTCGGCTTGAGAATCATGGATGCCAGCACCGGAATGATGGTCAGGGTGAGTATCAGGGATCCTCCCATGGCAAAGCTGATGTTGAAGGCCATGGGCTTGAACAGCTTGCCCTCGAGCCCCTGCATCGAAAACAGCGGCAGGAACACAACGATAATAATAATGACGGCGAAGGTAATGGGATTGGCCACCTCACGAGCCGCCGCCAGAACCGCCGCGGTTCGGTTGACCTCTCCCCCTTCCGCGCGCCGCTCGGACATGATGCGGAAAGAGTTTTCCACCATGACCACGGCGCCATCCACCATCATGCCGATACCGATGGCCAGGCCGGCCAGCGACATCAGATTTGCCGAAAGACCCACTTCCTGCATACCGATAAAGGCAATCAGCATCGCCAGCGGCAAGGCTGAGATAACCACAATAGCCGAACGCAGCTCTCCCAGAAACAGAAACAACACCACGGCGACCAGAATGGAGCCTTCCACCAGCGCGCTGACTGCCGTGTCGATTGCCTTGTCCACCAGATCGGTGCGCTCATAGACCGGAGTCAGCTTTACGCCTTCGGGCAAGGCGGACTGTACAATTTTCACCTTTTTCTTGACCGCTTCCACCACATCCTTGGCGTTGGTGCCGATGCGGGCCAGCACCATGCCGAAGGTGACTTCCTTGCCGTCGCGGGTAACGGCGCCGAAGCGTAGCGCCGGTGCCTGCTTGATGACGGCCACATCGCGCAGATAGACCGGCGTACCGTCTTTCACCTTAACCACGATGCTGCCAATATCCCGTGTGCCATGTACCAGGCCAAGGCCGCGTACCAGATACTGCTCGGGACCAAGGTTGATGTACTGGCCTCCCACCTGACCGTTATTGGCCTGAATCGCCCGCATGAGATCCTTGAAGCCAAGCCCGTACCTGATGAGTTGCAGGGGTTTAACCACAACCTGGAACTGACGTTTCTCACCGCCCCAGGAGAGCACGTCATCCACGCCGGACGCCGTGCGCAAAATCAGGCGAACCGTCCAGTCCTGCAATGTTCGAAGATCCATGTCCGTGACGGCCCTGGCGAGTTTCGTATCCGCTCGCTCGATCGTGTACCAGAACACCTGGCCGAGGCCCGAAGTATTCGGCCCCATGACCGGTTTGCCGTAGCCCTTGGGAATACGATTGCCCACTTCCTGCAATCGTTCCATAACCAGACGCCGGGTAAAATAAATATCCATATTGTCTTCAAAATAGACGGATACGTAAGAGAGTCCGAACAGGCTTACCGAACGAATCTGCTGCACGCCCGGAAGTCCCGCCATGCTCGTCTCGACGGGAAAAGTCAGTAGTTGTTCGACATCCTCCGCCGCCAGGCCCGGTGATTCGGTATAAATATTGACTTGTACCGGCGTCACATCGGGGAAGGCATCGACAGGCACGCTCATGACCGCCCGCCAGCCGAGCGCGGCCACGACGGCAAAGACAACGAGGACAAGAAACTTGTAGTGCAGGGAGGCTTCAACCAGTTTATTCAACATCAGTCTTCACCCAACTGGGATTTAAGCAGCATGGACTTGAGAAGGAAGGCGCCTTTGGAGACAATCATATCCCCGGGGGTGAGCCCGGATTTGATTTCCGTCCAGCCACCCATGCTTGCACCTGTTTTAACTTTCCGAACACGCAATTGACCATCTTCCTGTTTGAAGACGATCGGCGAGCCCTGCATAAGAATTACCGCTTTTGCGGGCACGGCGGAAACCTTTTTACCTGTACTCAGCCTGATTCGCACATCCACGAATTGGCCCTGATGCAACAGGTCATTCCGGTTATCCACCTCAATGCGCACGCCGCGCGTACGTGTGACGGGATCGATCCGGTGATGCAGTTGCACCACCTTCCCGTTCAGCCACTTGTTCTCGAAACCGATGCGGGCAGGCATGCCCATGCGCACCCGATCCGCATTCTCCGGCGTCATGCTGGCCTCCACCCAGACTGTGGATTCGTTAGTGATTTGCATCAGCATTCGGCCCGGCGCTATATTTTCACCCAGACGGAAATGATCGGCCACCACCGTTCCCGCCAGCGGGGCGCGTAACACGAGCCTGCCGAATTTCGGATGCTTGTCCCGAGCCAGACTCTCGATTTCCCCGGCACTCAGGCCATAGGCGGAAAGCGCGGCCCTGGCCTGTCTGAGCCCGGCATTGGCGGCTTCAAAGTTGGCTCCGGCCCGTTGCAACCGGGCCTTGGAGACAATCTGTTGCGCGGCCAGCCCTTTGAGGCGCACATACTCCTGCTTTGCTCTGTACCGTTCCGCCAGTGCGGCCAGGTAGGCCGCCTGGGCGCGCGCCAGGTCCGGGCTGATCAACGTCACCAGCGCCTGGCCCTTTTTGACATATTCGCCCATACGCGCCATACGCCTGGCGACAATGCCCTGAATCAGCGCGGTGGCGTCCGCCGTACGGTAGAGATTGCTGAGCACCCGGCCCGGCGCACTGATGGTTTCATACAGCATGCGCTGGCCAATTTTTTCCAGCCGGATACCAGCGGCCTGCCTTTGCTCCGAGGTCATGGCAATGCCGCTATCCGGTACGGGTTGAGAGTTTACGGAGGCACTGTTCTCCCCTGCTATCAGGGGGGAGGCCAGCGCGATGGATAGTATGAAAAATAACGTTCGGGTTAATAGGTTCATTTTTGATTTCCTTTGAAGATATATTCGGGATGGCCGAGCACCGCGGCCACGCGGATGCGGGCCTGCCAGGTCTGATTGAACAGCTTCAGCCGGGTAATACGCGCCTGGAGGCCGCGGTCGAGGTAGATGATGAGATCGGCAAGATCCATCTCGCCGTTTTCAAAGGCGATCTGGGCCAGACGGATGTTTTCTTCCG
>VAOW01000907.1_pt1 | contig 14902 bp, 7 predicted proteins | sample 3393921 | NCBI WGS metagenome assembly VAOW01 (sample SAMN08290428, study PRJNA428436) | hydrothermal vent metagenome | isolation source: Deep-sea hydrothermal vent chimney | place: Indian Ocean: Southwest Indian Ridge | depth 2742 m m
ATCACGTTTACCGAAGGACAATTAAAAGCTTTCGATGCCATTATTGCCACCGGCAGTAACAATACTTCCCGCTATTTTGAGTACTATTTCGGGAAATATCCGAATATCATCCGCAAAAACAGAAACGGTGTTGCTGTCCTTACGGGAAACGAAACGGAAGAGCAGTTGAAAGCTCTTGCTGCGGATGTTTTTCTTTATTACGGGATGGGTTGCCGGAATGTTGCCAAGTTGTTTATTCCCGAAAACTATGCTTTTGAACCGCTGTTAAAAGTCTTTGATGAATGGAAACAGGTAAACGAAAACCATAAGTATTTTAACAATTACGAATATAACAAAGCCATTTTTCTTGTAAATGGCCGCACGCATTTTGATACGGGCAATCTGTTGATAGTGGAGGATGATAAATTTGCTTCGCCGGTGAGTGTTTTGCATTATGAATATTATTCGAGTCCTGTTGCTTTGCGAAACTATTTAATGGTGAATAACACGCTGATACAATGTGTCGTTTCTGAAGCTGATTTTCTTAAAAATGCTGTGCCTATGGGAAAAAGCCAGTCGCCTGAGCTTTGGGATTATGCCGATGGTGTGGATACGATGGCTTTTTTACTAAGGTTGTAACAAAGTGTTTCTCTGATGGTAGCGTAGTTTTTTATACTTCGGAAACCGTTTTGGGAAAAGCGAAAAAAATCTCTGTAAAAAATTAGGATATTAAGGGGAAATAAAATATTTTTGCACCCCCAAAATTGATAGAAAAAACAAAGAAAAATGAAAAAAGATATTCATCCTAAGAATTACAGACTGGTTGTTTTCAAAGACATGTCGAACGACTATGCTTTTATCACCCGCTCAACTGTTAATACCAAAGAGACCATTAAATGGGAAGATGGTAACGAATATCCTTTGGTGAAACTGGAGATTTCAAACAAGTCGCATCCTTTTTTCACCGGGAAAATGAAACTGGTGGATACGGCAGGCCGCGTGGATAAATACCGCAGCCGTTACAAAAAGTTTCAGGAAAAGAGAAAATAATCGGAGAAAAGGTTTATCATGAAACCCTTGTCGGTTCCGGCAGGGGTTTTTGGTTTGAAATTGCCTGAGAATAATACCAATTTTTTTTCGCCGGAATTTTTTTTCGCCGTATCTTAGCCCTTTTACAAAACCTTGAAGTTTTATGAATTATATCCTTTTTGATGGCGCGGGTCGGGACAATCTGCTGCCTTTCACGTTTACCCGGCCTGTAGCAGATATCAGGTTGGGAATTACCACTATTCGCGAAAAATGGGAGTATTTTCTCGGGCAAAAAACCTCTTCGTTAACGCGTGACTATCTTGCGGAAAAGTTTCCCATCGAAACAAAGGAAGAAAACATTTTGATTAATGCTTCCGTTTTACCCGACAAAGATTTGACCGAGCAGGTTGTGAGCCTTAGGGACGGGATGGCGCTGGTGCATGGCGATTTGATGATTGCTATGTATGTACATGCCGACGATATTGAAAAAATGGATAATGCTGAACCCGAAACTGTGGAGGTAAACCGGGAGATTCGGCAATTGCAGCATGTTTGGGAAATCTTCTCTATGAACAACATTGCCATCAAGGATGATTTTTTACGGCTGACAGCCGGCCGGAAATCACAATCCCCCGGTAAAACAAACTTTGTACAGGGTGATGTGTCAGATATTTTTGTTGAAGAGGGTGCGCAGGTAGAATTTGTTTTTTTGAATACCACCGATGGACCGATTTATATAGGAAAAGATGCCGTTATCATGGAAGGTGCTAAAATTCGCGGGCCTTTTGCCTTGTGTGCTCATGCCACAGTGAAAATGGATGCTAAAATTTATGGCGGAACTACCATTGGCCCTTACTGCAAAGTGGGAGGGGAGGTAAGTAATTCGGTTATTTTCGGATACTCCAACAAAGGACACGACGGTTTTCTCGGTAATTCCGTACTGGGCGAATGGTGTAATCTCGGGGCAGATACCAACGTTTCCAATCTGAAGAATACTTACGGGCCGGTGAAACTCTGGTCGTATGTTTCGGAACTTTTTGAAAATACCGGGGAGCAATTTTGCGGACTGATGATGGGCGACCACTCCAAAACAGGTATCAACACCATGTTTAATACCGGTACGGTGGTGGGCGTGAATGCTAATATTTTCGGCGATGGCTACCAACGCAATTTTATACCCTCTTTTTCGTGGGGTGGAAAACATGGGCTGGCACATTATGATTTGAAAAAAGCTTTTAAGGTAGCGCAGGCTGTTTTTTCGCGTCGTAACAGAGATTTTGATGAAAAGGAAGAGCGAATCTTTTCCACAGTGTTCGAGATAACTTACAACAGAAGAAGATAAGCGCTTTTCTGCCAACTGACAAAATGCGGTTCTTTTGCTTGTGGTACAGTCATTGTTTTGGAGTACGGCAAAATGTGTAAGACTTTTTAAAATAGATAAGCCGCAGGACGTTAAGCCGCTGAAACAAATATTATACGGCAGGCATTTCTCCCTGACTGACGAATTGACTTAGAGGAAATTTTTTATGAAAGATATTTTTGAACTACAGGATATAATGAATGGTGATACGGAATTTTTCCCGCTTTTATCTCCTGAGGATGAGAAAATAATGAATGAGGAGGAAATTCCCGGAGAGTTGCCTGTTTTGCCGGTGCGAAACACTGTTTTGTTTCCGGGCGTGGTTATTCCCATTACTGCCGGAAGAGATAAAAGCATTAAACTGATTCGGGATGCTTATCAGGGGAGCAAAATTATCGGAGTAGTGGCACAGAAAGATGCCGAAACCGAAGACCCCAAAGAAGTTGATTTACATAAGGTGGGAACCGTGGCGCGGATCATTAAAATTCTGCAAATGCCTGATGGGAATACCACGGCTATCATTCAGGGAAAAAGGAGATTTACCATTGAAGAAATGTTGCGGGAAGAGCCTTACTTTGTTGCCCGTGTAAGAAGTTTCGAACCTGGTATAAATCCTCCCCGACACGAAATGTTTCATGCACTGATTTCCTCGATTAGAGATATTGCAGTTCAGATTATCGAAAAATCGCCGGTTATTCCTTCGGAAGCAGCTTTTGCTATCAATAATATCGAAAGCTCTGTTTTTCTCGTGAATTTTGTCTCTTCCAACCTGAACGTGGAAAACAAACAGAAGCAGGAACTGCTGGAAATGACGAATCTTGAAGAACGTGCCAATAAAGTACTGGAACTGCTTACCAAAGAGCTGCAGGTGTTGGAGCTGAAAAATCAAATTCAGACAAAGGTGAAAGTCGATTTGGACAAGCAGCAACGCGATTATTTTCTGAATCAGCAACTGAAAACCATTCAGGAAGAGCTGGGCGGCGGGCCTCACGATCAGGATATTCAGCGTTTGCAGGAAAAGGCAGCCAAAAAAAACTGGCCGGAAGAGGTGGACAAAAGTTTTGAAGAAGAGCTGTTACGGCTGCAGCGGATGAATCCCAATGCTGCCGAGTATTCTATTCAAATGAACTATCTCGAGTTTCTCGTGGATTTACCATGGAATTCGTTTACCAAAGATAATCTTGACCTGAAGCGGGCACAGAAGGTGCTGGATAAGGATCATTATGGTCTGGAAAAAATTAAAGAGCGCATCATTGAATATCTAGCGGTGCTGAAGCTGAAAAACGACATGAAAGCACCTATTTTGTGCTTCGTAGGCCCTCCGGGCGTGGGAAAAACTTCGCTCGGACGTTCTATCGCCCGTACATTGGGCAGAAAATATATCCGCATGTCGCTGGGCGGACTGCGCGATGAATCGGAACTGCGCGGACACCGGAAGACCTACATCGGTGCTATGCCGGGAAGGATTCTGCAAAACCTGAAAAAAGTGCAATCTTCTAATCCGGTTTTTATGCTGGACGAAATTGACAAGGTGAGCGGCAATAACTTTAGTGGCGACCCGCAAGCGGCATTGCTCGAAGTTCTGGATCCGGAACAGAACAACACCTTTTACGATAATTATCTCGAACTGGATTACGACCTCTCAAAGGTGATGTTTATTGCTACGGCCAACAGCTTATCAGGGGTTCATCCGGCACTGATTGACCGTATGGAAATTATTGAACTGAGCGGATATCTGCTGGAAGAGAAAGTGGAGATAGCCCGAAAACACCTTATTCATAAACAATTTGAAGAAAATGGTATTAAGAAAGGGCAGCTCAGTTTTCCTAAAAGAACACTCGAAACCATTATTGACAAATATACGCGTGAAGCCGGCGTGCGTTGGTTAGAAAAGCAAATTGCCAAAGTCATTCGCAATCGTGCCAAATTTATTGCTATGGGCGAAGATTATGATCCCAAAGTGAAACCTGAAGATTTAACGGAAATCTTTGGAAAGCCGCGCTTCTCACGTGACAGATTGGTTTCCAATGAGATAACCGGTGTGGTAATCGGATTGGCATGGACGCAGGTAGGCGGCGAGATATTGTTTGTGGAAGTGAGTCTGAGCAAAGGCGATGGCCTACATTTGAAGCTGACCGGAAATCTCGGTGATGTAATGAAAGAATCAGCTTCGCTGGCGTATGAATATCTCAGGGCACATGCTGCTTACGTAGATTTGGATCCGGATATTTTCAGTAAATGGAATGTTCATATTCATGTCCCTGAAGGGGCAACGCCAAAAGACGGTCCTTCTGCCGGAGTTACCATGCTCACTGCACTAACTTCTGCTTTTACCCACCGCAAGGTAAAGCCTTATCTTGCTATGACAGGAGAAATTACCCTGCGAGGAAAAGTATTGCCTGTAGGCGGTATCAAAGAGAAAATTCTGGCTGCAAAACGTGCGAAAATAAAAACCATTCTGCTTTCCCGTGAAAACGAGAATGACATTGACGAAATCCCCGTGAAATATATAGAAGGATTGCAGTTTGTTTACGTTGACAATATGCTGGAGGTACTCGATTTTGCTTTGATGAAGCGAGAAGTGAAATAATAATAAAAGAGTCCACTCTGAAAAAGTGTTATTGTTAAAAATTAAAGTTCTGTATTTTTTCTGTCTTTGAAGGGAGTACTGAATTTCAGCTACTTCCCTTTAGGGAGATTAAAGGATAAAAGTGGTCAAAATTGAAATCAAACCTTTTCAGAGTGGACTCATAAACTGAAAAAGCACTGTTTCTAACGCAGAAACAATGCTTTTTAAACATTGGAAATGTTTGCAATAAGCAGATAATATCAGTATTTTTAAAATATATCTCCGCTTTAAGCGTCCCTCCTTAAAAGATTATTTCAACATGCCTTTTACCGCATTTAAATTACCATCGTTTTTTGCCGGCGTAAGTTTCAAAATTTTGGCAATAAGCGGATAAATATCAACGTTTTCAAAGCTTTTTTGCTGATAGTCTTTTTTAAATGCAGGGCCTGCGGCATAGAAGATAGCATGCATAGCCCGCCATTCATTGTCATATCCGTGGGTTCCTTTTTCGTGTCCAATGTGCCACGACCAGTAAACACTCCAGTTGGAATCGGCTACAACGGTAAGATCATGTGTGCGGATATTGGTTCCGTAATGCAGCCGTGCAGGCAGGCTGTCGTGTTTCCACACTTCGATATGCTGTACCTTTTTTAGTTTTTCATACACTGTTTCTAACTTCCCGGGCTTCACCCCCAAATTATAAACCGGATTACCACCATCCATATATTGCAAATTGGCCGTGTCGATATAATGATCAAGAATCACCTCTCTGTCATTGGAAATCGGTCCCATACCATGGTCGGAAGTGATGATAAAGTTTATCTTATTAAAAACCGGAAGTTTACGCATGGCCGTGAAGAACTTTCCTAACCAATGATCCAGTTGCTCCACCATGGCGATGGTTTTTTCCCCTGAAGGGCCATAACGGTGTCCGTAGCCATCGGGTTGGGGATAATACCAAAGGATTAAATGTGGACGAATGGAATCTGGAAAGGAAAGCCAGCGGACCAGGCTGTCGATTCTGGAGGTAAAAGGCAATGTCTGGTTGTAAGGATACCAAATGTCAGGACGGATACCTTCGATGGCTGCTTCGGAGCCAACCCAATATAGAGTGGCTGCCCGCATTCCCTGTTTTTGGGCCGTTACCCAGATAGGTTCGCCACCATAGAAGATGCCGTTACCCACCGACTTACGGTCGGAAATGCTGTATTCCTTACCTAAATCCGTTGCATAAAAACTGTTTAATACAATGCCATGATGATCAGGATACAAACCGGTGGCTATGCTGTAATGGTTTGGAAAGGTTTTGGTGGGAAAACTGGGAATCATCTCCGCAAAAACACCTGCCTTTTTCAACGAATCCAGTACAGGTGTATGTGCATGTTCGGGATAATCCCACCGGAAGCCATCGAGAGAGAGCATAACCACATAAGGCTTTCCGGAATCAGTACTGTCTTTTACCTCTTTTTTGCAGCCGGCAGAAAGAAAGACAAAACTTAAAAACAGCAGAAGCACTGTTTGCAGAGTTTCTTTTCGCATATATTTCATGTGCTTTTATTTTTGCTATATAGCTTTAGGATATACCAATATAGCCCCCGCTGGGGCTTACAATCATCCTCGTGTGTGTTAAAAATGTTTGTCATAGCCTGCCCCGATTTTTTCGGGGGATATTTCATGATAATAGTTTTACTAAAGATAGAAAAAAGCCCCTTCGTAAAAAGGGGCTTTAAAAAGATAAAGAAAGTTTATCTTAGAATCTAACTTTCAGTGAGAAGTTCATGTTGCGACCCCAGCTCCAGAAACCTTTTTTGAATACGTGCGAGTCGGAAGCACTGCTATATTTGTCTTGAGCTTCAATCAAAGTAATGTTATTTGTAACGTTGTAAACATTCCAGTTAAAATATGAATTCAAACCGGCAATTTTGAAAGCCCATCCGAGACGCATATTCAGCATGCCGTAATCGGGTAGCTTGTAAGCCTGAGATCTGTCATTGGGATTTGTACGTGTTTCAGGAGTGAAATAAGCGTAAAGATTGGCATAATAGAGGTAATGGGCACTCAGCGTAATGTTCTTCGTCAGGTGGAACGATCCGTTCAAACCATAGGAAGTTTGTGGCTGGTTACCTATTTTCAAACCTTTGGTGTAGATAGTTCCTTTTCCAATTTCCGCATGAGTCTGAGAATCGTAGAGAGTAGCACTTGCGTCATCGGCATATTTCCAGTTACCAAGGTTAATCATACCGCCTAAGCGCAACCACTGGGTAGCAAACCAATTGGCTTCAATTTCAATACCGCTATGTATCTCTTTAAGGCTAGACATAAAGGCATTAACATAACTACCATTATTTGCCCGGAAACTTTTCAATAAAGAAATATCTGACCAAACGGTATAATAACCATTCACATGGGATGTAAACTTAGCCGATTTGTAAACATAGCCAATCTCGGCAGCAGTAATTCTTTCATTCTTCAGTTCTTTGTTTACGTCGTTTAAATAATTTAGGAACATAAACTGGAAAAAAGGTACGCGTGAATAAAAGCCGGCGTTAACAAAGAAGTTACTTCTTTCGGAAATGTTTATATTAGCTCCGGTTTTAAAGTCGTAACCCAAATTGGAAAGTGTCGGGCTGCGTTGTCCGACGCCCGGTGTGTAATCGTAATAATCAACCCGGGTATCCCAGGTATTTGATATAGTACCGGTAATAAAGGCATTAAAAATACCTTTGGTAAATTGCAACTGGCTGAACAATCCTCCATAACTGACGATTCCATCATCCCAATAAGCAATTTTATCTCCTACTTTTGTCATTCCAAAAGCACGGTCATACCAGTAATCGCCACCAAGGAGATCTTTTATTTCGCGATAATGCTCACCTTTGTAATGACGCAGGTCAATACCTGCAGTTAATGTCAGCATGTCGCTAAAGTTATAATTCAATGTGGACAGTAACCCATACCATTGATGGTTATTGACTGAGTTACGGATAATGTGCTGTGAACGTGTCATGAAAACGGTATCACCAGGATATTTAATCGTATAGGCACCGACAGAGAGGGCGTTAGCTTCATCGATATTGGTGGAATTGTATTGTTCCATAGCATCCCAGTCATATTGACCGCTGGCTGTCATTGGGGGCTCATATTTATAATAGTGGCCATTGCCATTATACCCTAAAGGACCGGATCCACCGCCTTTTCCAAAGGAATAGTAAGCAGAAGTAGCGAGATGACCTTTTGAATTGATCTTCCAGTACCAGTTCAAAGCTGCTTGCGGTTTGTGGTAATAGTTAACGCGTTCGTTTAGCAGTTCGCCACCGCGCCATCCCCAGTTCTCGTTGTATTTGGGGCCGTATTTATTAAACATTTGTTGTGTAAGCATATAATAACCATTTCTCTGGCCATGACGCTGAGGAGCACCAAACAGGGTAAAAACCAACTGATTGTTTTTATTGATTTGCTGAGAAATCGACAGGAAATAAGACCATGCTTTTACCCAGGTAGCAGGAATATATCCGGGGCCTTGTGTGTGTGAGCCCACAAAAGTAATGGAAGTTTTGGATTTCAGAAGCCCGGAGGAGAGTGTCAGCATCTCCTTTGTACGACCATAATCTGTCATGGAAAGCTGGATAGATCCACCTTTTTCCATGTCAGTGGTTTTGGTGATAATGTTGATAGTACCACCAACAGAATTAATGGCGAGTTTGGAAGCTCCCAAACCACGTTGAATCTGAATGGTACGTACAGCATCACCCAGACCCGAAAAGTCTGACCAGTAAACCCATCCGTTTTCCATGTCGTTCACAGGGATACCATTGATCAGAACAGCAACATTCCTTTGGTCAAAACCACGAATATTAATACGGGAATCACCGTATCCGCCACCGGTTGGGGTAACATACACGTTAGGTGTATTAATCATAACTTCAGGCAAATCCCTGTTGCCCAAATTATCAGCAATTGTTTTGGCACTAATGTTTGAAACAGCCACAGGAGTTTTTCTCTCAGTAGCCACGGAAGCCAGCACATTGACTTCCTGCAAGCCGATAGCACTACTTTGCAGGTTGATTTTACCTACTTTATAAGTAGCACCATTTTTGATAGTAAGTTTAATTACCTTGGATTGGTAACCAACATAACTAACTTTCAGCTCATGATTACCAACAGGGGCAATCAGTCTAAAACTACCGTTTAAGTCAGTAGTAATACCGGCAGTGGTTCCTTCTACAACCACGGTGGCCCCGACGAGGGTCTCATGGCTGCTGGCGTCCTTTACGACACCGACTACAACTCCCTGGGCAAACGTCGCTCCGGCAAAGAGCAGACTGACCAGCAGAGTTAAAAGTAAATTTGTACGTTTCATAAAACAAAAAATTAAATTAAGACTATAGATTTCTAATTCTAAAAAATTTATGAAGCGAAATTATGTAAAAATTTGAATGGTTACTATTAATTATTTATTAAAAATATTATGAAATAAAGGCGTAGCCTGGTTTTCACCTCTAAATCATAGTAAAACAATGTGTTATGTTCTGCCTAATTGTTGAAAAAATCATAAAAAATGTTAATAAAAAGATATTAAGGGCTGAGTCATTGGTATTTAGCAATATATCTCTAATATTAAATTATTGTTAATAAATAGAGTTGATAGAAATAATAAAGAATCTATTTGGCAGTAGTTATAAACTCCTGTTGAAAGCCAAAAAAATTAATAGATACCTGCGTTATCGGCCATGTATTACCCACCAATAAAAAAAGGCCGTCTGTACAGACGGCCTTTTAAAAAATTAAATAAACTTACTTTGCCTGAGTAGGCTCGCCAACCAATTTAAATTGTGGATTGGGGCTTGACTTGATGCATTGGAAAGTTGCAGTGAATTTCACTGTGCTGCCGTCATTCTCGTAAACTGCATAAGTAACAACATACATAACGTTGATACCGCTAACTTGTGCCACTGCATTGGGGAATTTAGCTTGCAGCATAACTATAATCCCTTCTTCAATGCGTTTGGTAATTAGTGCGTTTGCTTGAGCAGCCGTTAATCCCTGGAATGCAGCTTGAGTTGCGCGCTTTGAAATTTGAGCATTAAATTCGCTGTAGTACGAACTAGCACCATAGTAATATTCCGCAGTCCCGTATTTATCTACATAAGCCTTCTTTGCCGGGTCGGCTTTAACAGCGTTAACAATTAGCTGATAGTCTGCTGTAGTCATGATAAATTTAACCGTAGGATTAAAAACCCACTTGGTTCCAGTATTAATGAACTGGTTTGTTTTCATTTCAACCGGGTTGTACTTAGTCCATGTTGAATTGGTAAAAGTATATTGATCGGCGCGGGTTTGCGTGCCCCCGGAATAATACTTGTACACAACAACTAATTTGTTTCCTTCCTGGGCATAGGGATATTTTTTGACAAGGAATTGAGGAATGTAGTTGTCGGGAGAAACAGAACTTGAAAAATTATCGTATTTTCCCGGAGCTCCCATCTCGTTATAATCTTGTGAACTGAGGGCGTACACTCCCGGTTCAAGACCCCAGGTGCCTTTGAGCAGACGATAGAACGCACTTTCTTTTATAATATTCGGGGTGGCTGATGATCCGTTACCTCCAATGGTTCCATATACCTTAAGCCAATTAATTTCCCAGGTAGCTGCATTGGAAGTGGTAGAAATGTATTTGAATGCTATGTAAATAGTTTTTCCGGCGTAAGCTGAGAGATCAACTTTTTCGGAAGTTACAAAAGTCCAGTCATTTCCGGTTGGTAAAGTATTAATTTTAAGTTGTGTCCATGTGGCAGTACTTACATCGCCTGTGTAGTCAGTAGAGACCCAAACTGTAGTTTGATCCCATTGGCCGCTCAGGTATTTAATAGCTTGGTCCACCTGGAAACTCGGGCTTGAAAATCCCTTTAAATCAATAGCCGGTGAAACGAGCCAGTCTTCATTAGCTTGATTACCACTCGAATACCCTGAAATTTTTACATATTGATCCTGTTTATAGGAGGCAGTCTTCCAGGTTTGTTTACCTGTTATATTTACAGCTTGAAAATTATCTAAAGTATTACTAAATTCTTCGTCAAAAACCGTTACTTCACCTCCGGAAGGATTAGTCGTGGCATATTTGTATGTAATTAGTTTCAATGTACTGTCAGCTGCACCGGCAAACTTGGTCTTCAAAAAAGCAGGAATAAAGTCAGCAGGTGCGTTAGCGGGTGAAAAATACTTGTAAACACTCACAGCGCCGCCCATGGATTGGTAATCGGCAGCGGACAATGTATATTGACCGGCAGAAATATATTCTTCAAGGTATGTTAAAGGACCATTATTAAAATTGTAGGTTACATGAGCATTCGAACCTTTTCCCAAAGCAGGATACATGGCTTTCAGAATGGGTGGAATGTAAGTGGCTGCATACCCTTCGGGCAAAGAGCTGGTTGATTTGATGACTTTAGCCATTGCCGAATCTGATGCATTGGTGGCATTTGCCAATGCCTGAGACGAGATTTCAGAATAATTTGCATCTGTGAGTGTGTAGTTAAATGTTGCCTGAGGTGCCGGGGCTTGTTTTTCCATCTGGTTATTAATGTCATCCATTGGAGTACAAGCCGATAAAGCAACAAGTACTAACAGAATTTTATATAACTTATTCATTTTTATAAGATTTTTATGGTTAAATATTCGATTCATGGATTAAAATCTGATTTTTAAACCAGCGTACCAGGTACGGCCAAATCCATACCAAACTAAGGCAGTATTAGCATTATGATCAGTTCCGTCTGCAGCATCATCAACATAGACAGTATTCAACAAATTATATACATTTCCATAAACTGATGCATTAAACGGACCAATTTTGAATTTATAGTTTATGTTAAGGCTGATTATGCCAAAATTAGGCATTTTCCATGCATCGGAAAGGTCAGTGGATTTAGTCCGGTTAGCAGGGTTGAAATTTGCATAATTTCTGGCATAATAGTTAAATTGAGCGCCAATTTTCAGATCATGGATCACTTCCAGATTAGCTTCAAGTCCGGCAGTAGTTTGCGCAGCATTCCCCACGTGTAAACCTTTTATGTATGCATTGTAAGTCCCTATTTTTACATGGTTGACATCATAGGCAGTGAAGCTTACGTTGCTGACGTATCTCCAGTCACCTAATGAAAGCATTCCTCTTAATGTCAGTTTGGAAACAGGTTTGAAAGTAGTTGTGAGCTCAATTCCCTGATGGAGGGCATCTAAACCACTGATATTGGAGCTAATCTGACCAAAGGTAACGCGCAAACCCTGATCCAGCCACAGTGTCCGGTAAAGGCCCAATCTTATCGTAAGTTGTTTTGAAGTGTATCCATAGCCTAGTCCGGCAGAGAAAATGCGTTCATATTTAGCACCTTTGTTAATCTTGTTGGTATAATTGAGATACAAAATGTTGAAATAGGGGGCGCGGGTAAAATAGCCTCCATTTATGTAAATATTATGGTGAGAGTTGAAGTTGAAATTTGCACCTGCTTTAACACTCCATGGCATGAACTTAACCCAACCGGACATTTGATTACCGGGGGTATATTGAAAATAGTCGCGACGGTTGTACGACTTCGATGTAATAGAACTTGAAATGAAAGCAGAGAAATTGCTCTTAACATATTCCCCTTGTGCATATACGCCAAGCCAACGGACAATTCCATCATCATGATAAGAATAGAAATCTCCTGTTTTTAAAGGTGTATTAGCAGGGCGGTTAATATCCGCATTGTCAAGGAAAAAGCGTCCGCCGAGAAGATCTTCTATCTTCATGGCATGTTCCCCAATGTAATATCTTCCGTCCAGACCTGCCGTAATATTGATATCCTTAATTTTTGTATTTAAAGTAGAAAGGATACCATACCACTGGTGTGAATTAATGCTTTCACCAATAATGGCTTGTGAGCCGTTTAAAGAGGCTTTGTTAATGACTGCCACAGCTTCGTAATCGTAATATCCTTCAGGGGTTAGCTTGGTTGTGCTGTAGGGCTCGTCAAATTGATAATTCCAGTTTAACATTTTAGAACCTGGTCCACTTACTCGTCTTCCGCCGCCAGTGGCTACAGAAGCATAAAGTACGGTTGAAAGGAAACTTTTGTTACTGATTTTCCAATAATCATTCAAAGAAGCCATGGGTTTGTTGTAGCGATTATAACCATAAGCGCCACCGTAAATCTTTCCATTACGGTATCCGTAATCACTGTTATATCTGTATTTATCCGTAATAGGATAAGGGATGTTGGGATTTAGTCCGAGATAGGTTTTGATAAAATGCTTATTACCCCTTTGATTATGCCATTGCGGCGCTCCAAAAAGGGTAAATGACAAACGGTGATTTGCACTGAATTGCTTGGCAACGTTTAAGAAATAAGAATAGCCATTAAAATTGGTAGCATCAATATACCCATTGCCATAAGTGTGTGATCCCGAAACGGTAATGGCCCATCCGTTTTCCATTAAACCGGTTGAAAGGGTAAACATGTATTTGTGCATGCCATCATTTCCCATCCCGGAATAAACAGAACCACCTCTTTCTGCATCGGTACTTTTTGTAATAATGTTAATGGTGCCACCTACTGATGAAAGTGCCAGTTTGGAAGCTCCAAGACCACGCTGCACCTGAATGGTTTGTGTAACATCGGAAAGACCGGCCCAATCAGACCAGTAAACATGGCCGTTTTCCATGTCATTTACAGGTACGCCATTGATAAGTACGCCAATGTTATTTGAACTAAAACCACGAAGGCTGATGCGGGAGTCTCCATATCCGCCACCGCTGGGGGTTACATAAACCGAAGGTGTGAATTTTAGAATTTCAGGAAAGCCCTGATTTCCCAGTTTTTGAGCAATAATTTGCGGCGTAATGGTAGAGATAGCTACCGGGGTTTTGCGGTCAATGGCAATAGAGGCTAAAACATTGACCTCTTCCAAACCAATGGTTGTGGACTTGAGATAAATTACCCCCAGATTTTTGGTTTCACCCTGGTTTAGGGAAACCTTAACTTCGCTTGGCTCGTAGCCCATAAAGCTAACTTTTAACGTTTGATTACCTGTTGGGATTTTTAAGCTGAAGCTGCCGTCCAGACTTGTGGTGATACCGGTTTGTGTTCCGGCGACAACAATTGTAGCTCCAACTAAAGTTTCATGGCTGCTGGCGTCCTTTACTACGCCTTTCACTATACCCTGGGCAAACGTCGCTCCGACAAAGAGCAGGCTGACCAGCAGAGTCAAAAGTAAATTTGTACGTTTCATAAAACAAAAATTTAAATTAAGACTATAAAATTCTAATTCAAAAAAATTTATGAAGCGAAATTATGCAAAAAATTGAATTATTCCTACTATTTTTTATTAAAAACATTATGAAATACAGGCGTAGCCTGGTTTTCACCTCTAAATTATAGTGAAACAATAGGTTATATTCTTCCTAATTGTTGAAAAAATCATAAAAAATGTTAATAAAAAATCTTATAGATTGAGATTTAGCTATTTAGAAGTAAACCCACAAAGTTAAGTTAAAGTTAATTCCGAAGGACCAAAACACTATGAAGTCTGCCAGATTGTTACGTTTCTGTCATTTTCTTTCTCTATGTGAATATTGTTTAGCAGATTGTATCCGCTGAGCTATAGCAGCGTAGGAAAGGAAACTATCTGAAAAAGGGTGAAAACACCGGCAGCCAATAACTTGACAGGTAGTAAAAAAGCCGGCTGGTGATAAAGTCCTGCGATTACCAGCTTTTTGCAATATGTATGGCGGCTTTGATGCCATCAGCTGCACTGGAAATAATGCCTCCCGAAAAGCCACTGCCTTCGCCAGCTACATAGAGGTTTTGGAAACCGGAGCAAAGACCGCTTTTTTCGCGGTCAACCTGGACAGGAGCGGAGGTTTTGCTCTCCAGTCCCAGCAGGTTGCCTTCTTCAAAGCCTTTCATTTTTCTGCTGAAATCTTTGAG
>VAOW01007110.1_pt1 | contig 14891 bp, 10 predicted proteins | sample 3393921 | NCBI WGS metagenome assembly VAOW01 (sample SAMN08290428, study PRJNA428436) | hydrothermal vent metagenome | isolation source: Deep-sea hydrothermal vent chimney | place: Indian Ocean: Southwest Indian Ridge | depth 2742 m m
GATGCCATTTTCTTTTCACCACACAAATTTTTGGGTGGCCCCGGTAGTCCTGGCGTATTGATTTTTAATAAAAAAATGTACAGCCGAAAGGCTCCTGACCAGCCGGGTGGCGGAACCGTGGAATGGACGAATCCCTGGGGAGAGCATATGTATTATGACGATATTGAGCTACGTGAAGATGGCGGAACACCGGGATTTCTGCAAACTATGCGTGCTGCCATGGCTATCGAGGTAAAAGAACAGATGAATCCCAAGCTTATCCGCAAGCGGGAGCATCAGCTGGTAAAAAGAGCCTTCGAAGGATTTACAGGTATTCCGGGCGTACACATCCTGGCGGAAAATGTCAGAGAACGGATGGGGATATTTTCGTTTTATATAGACAACGTACACTACAACCTCGTGTCAAAACTGCTGAACGACCGCTTTGGAGTACAGGTACGTGGCGGCTGTGCCTGTGCCGGAACTTACGGACATATTTTACTCGGCATCGGACGGGAAGAATCACACCGTATTACCGATATGATTAAGGCCGGAGACCACTCTAAAAAACCGGGATTTATCCGTGTTTCCCTCCACCCGACCATGACAGACGAAGAGCTGGAAATTATCATCGATGCCATAAAGCAAATTGCCAAGAACCACGAAGAATGGGCAAAAGATTATCGTTATAACACCATTAGTAACGAATTCTACCACTATCAGAAGGAAGACCGGGATGTCCAGATTAAAGAATGGTTTAGCTTTGAATAAGGTCTAAGAAGGCTTCTGCTGTCATCCCGATTCCGTACGTCATTGGTTCAGTACATTCCATACCTGAGAAAAGGTTTAATCCGGCAACGGGTTACCCCGAATGGTGTAACAAATTATCTGATATTCAGGCAATGTCGTGTAATTTGAGTTGAACCTGTATTGATTTTCTTCAACCTGCAATATATTTCCATTACCTTGGTGTGGGGCGTCTTTGCGAGAACGAATAATTACCGAACTATTGATACAAAAAAGAATTAAAAATTCAACCAGGAAATGTCAATCCGTGGTCTGAAGAATGGGGAGTACTTTATTGCTAACACCTCCCGCTTCAAGCGTCCGTGCTTGAAGTAGTTTATACATCACACGGGATAAAGTTTATGTGGATATAAATTGAGATATTATTGAAACTCACGAGTTAAAAAATAATTTTTGCACAATATGTATTTCCTGTTAAATTTGTTTTACCTTTACTGAAATTTGCCATTGTCCCGATTATCCCCTTACTATAAAATACTCAGGCAAAATCATTCTACTATTTTTTCGCAGGGCGAGATGACATAAACAGACGCGGATAAACCCCGCGGGTTTAAGCATGTTAAGAAGTCAGTTTGACCTTTTGGATATATTTTGTGTTTTAATTTAATGACCGAAAACTAAGCATCAGGTTACGAAAGAGAAGGCAGCATTCTGTGTGGCTCGCCAAACAAAAGCTCACCTTCGAAATATTAAACCGGTCCAAAGAAACAATTGACGCTTAAGAATACTTTTGGATTATCATAAATAGCCTATTGTACGTTCCTAAACAGAAAAACATGGAAAACCCTTCAACGAATTACCTCTTTTTGCTTGGCGGCCATGATCTTGAAATGGTTGAGATTAAGGAGTTGCTTGATAACCACAACGAGAAGTATTTGGATAATAATCTGGCGTGGGGTGCCCAATGGTCAGATTATTCCGAAGATATTAAAAACCCGGAAAACAAAGGCAAAACATTTGTAGGTATTGAACTTTCCGGTAAACAGGATATGCCTGCCGAAGGAAGTGATATTGACCACCACAATTTTAATTCCGACAAACCGTCTTCCATTGAGCAGGTAGCCGGGCTTTTAGCTGTACCTCTCAGCCATTGGCAAAAATTAGTTGCAGCTAATGACAGGGGTTATATACCCGGATTGGAGCTATTGTGCGCCACCAAAGAAGAGATAAACAAAATTCGTGAGGCCGATAAAAAGGCACAGGGCGTTACTGCAAAAGATGAGTCCAAAGCAAAGGAATCCATTGAAAAATACAAAGAAACTGCCGGTGATGTGGTGATAATAAAATCGTTAACGGATAAATTCAGTCCCGTCACCGACCTGATGTACGGGAAAGCCAATCAACTTATTGTATTCAATGATACATCTCTTAGTTATTACGGACCTGTTCCCAAAGAGCTGATTTCACACTATAAAAACCAGATTGAAACCAACAAAGCCTATTATGGCGGAGATAACAAAAACGGCTTTTTCGGACTTGCAAAAGAGCATTGGAATAAGAACGAAATAGAGAAAGAAAAACAAAAAATTATTGAAATTATTAACAAGATGCCTTCGGAAAAAATCTTCAGTTATCATATTTTTCTGTTCCCTTTCAGGTGGAAAAATTGGAATTTAAAAGATAACTCTTCCATGGAAGAAAACTTCAGGCTGGAAACATTCGGGGAAAGTTTACTGAAAAATGACCAGTGTAAATGGAAAAGTGAATCTTTTGAATTAAACCATTACGACCATTATAATGAGTACAACTATTTTTACGAATATGTCAGGGAGATACTTTATGACTTGAATGAGGATCTGAGAATTAAAAAAACGAAAAATAACGAACAACTGATAAATCACTTTGAATATCAACTACCCGAAAACAATCAGTTTTTCTACAACATTAAACTGAAAGGAGATGGCAATGTGTATCATCTCGAAACAGACAGCATCTTATTGAACATTTACAGCACCGGTACGGCGGTACTCTCTTTTCACCTGCGCAACCATTCCTATCCCGAACAGGATGATATTCTCAAGATCAATAAATTCGGAAGGCGATTGTTCGTGCCTTTTTTCGACCTGAAACCCGACTCAATATACTCCGGCAATAATGATGATACTAATGAGAAGTTACTGCTGTGTTCCACGAAAAATTATGAAATACCGGATGCCATTTGGATTGGACAAAAGGAAATGCCCGATAAGGGGGATAAACATTTCGAAGATTTCAGCGAATACCTTAAAAAAGAAACATTTAAACACGGCCCCTTTGTTTTGCCCCGGTTTATTGAAGGACTTTTTCCTGTTAATTTTTTTACAACCCATGAAAAGAATACTACGGGAAATAATACATACGGGCATAAAGTTTATTTGCGCCCTGTATTGGACGACAGGATGTTTGTTGTAAGCTGGTATGGCAACAGCCGATTGGCAAAAGACATGAGTAAGATATCCGATTGTACTGATTTAACTATTGATGGGAATGATATTTATGACAACCGGAATAAAAAAACCTATTATTCTTATGAAACCAATAATTGGTGGTATCGCTACGTTTATGTTGACACTTCACTCATGCACACCAATAAGTTTCAAAAGCAGGAACTGCTCAAAAACCAAACCTATTCGCGCTGGGTAGAAAACGGGACACTTTACGGTATGTCGCGCTACAGTTTAGTTATGCTTACTTCTAATTTTTCAGATTTGGAAAAATATGGAGTGACCTATTTGGTTCGTCATTTACAGAGCATGTACTATAAAATGACCGAGCTCTGTTTGCTGCAACGGGCCACCATCTTAAGTTTTTCAGGTGAGATTACTGATGTAGCAGATTTAATAAATAAAAATGACGAAAACCATAGCGAAGATAAAAAAGAAAAGAAAAAGGACAATAAAGAAAAACAAAAAGATAAAATTGTAACTGACAGAATTGAAGGTTTGTATAAACACTACCTGCTTTTCGTCAATAAAATTTACTTCAGGGAGATAACGGCACAAGAGCAGGGCATCGAGATGTATGATATAATGCAAAACACGATGCGGATACCTCAGGAAGTAAAAGGACTTGATTACGAAATAGATGAGCTCAACCGTTTTTCTGCGATGTTGCATGATATAGCAGAACAGGAAGAGATGAAAGAACTAACAAAAAAAGCAGACAAACTGTCTAAGATTGTCGTTGCGTTTTTAATTCCCACTCTGATAATTGGTTTGTTCACCATGAAACCTATGCCTGATCTGGTGGACATCCCAAAATTTTTGTTCAGCACCAGCTTTGTATGGCCGTTTTGGGTCAGTGTTGTCTTTATATACATTTTATCCTGCATAGGTTATTGGTTTATCCTAAAATTTATTTTACATGATGCCAGCACGAATGATAAATCAAATTTCTTTCTGTCCTGTATCGGTTATAGGTTATTCAAGAGATTTATATTGCATAATACACACTCAGATGATAAATCGAACATAAAAAATCAGGGAAACCATGAGTAAATACAAACTGAATTTTAAGCTTAAACAGCACACACCCATTATTCATTTTCAGTATGACCAATTGGGTGCTACATTGCGGGCAAGCGAACTGAAACCGAAATTGGATAGGTTTTTGAGTGAGAAACTTGCTTTAACAACAGACACAATAAAAAAAGGAGAGAAGGTAATTGTACCCAAAAAAGAATATGAAGATTGGTTTAATAACAAGGAGAAATTGAGTTTGGATTATAAGGTGAGGATTGAAGCAGAAGAAAGAAGAATGAAATTAAATAACTTGATAAATTTAGAGATAAAAACAAAAAGAAACAATCACACTGGTCAAAATGAAGAAAAATTGATCCCCACCAATTTACCTGGCTTTTTTGGCAATATGATGAAGATAGAAGAGTTCGTTTCAGGGAAGAAAAACCCGAAAAAAGTGACATTTTATTCCGACATCAGCATCTATTTTACCTCATTTACTCCAACTATTAATAATAGAACCTTAATCGAAGTGATAAAAGAATATTTCGCTGAATTTCTTGCAACCACAAATTTTGGAACAAGGCAAGGCAAAGGATTCGGGAGTTTTACAATAGAGAAGCAAAAAATAAAATTATCTGACAATTACTACTTTACCATACAAGATAAGGATGGCTCAGATTTCAAGAATTTATTTAAGGTAATTGATTTATTCTATAGATGTTTAAAAAGCGGATTAAATATAAAAACTAAAGATAGACACACGGGAAGGCTTATTGATAAAATGTATTTTAAGTCACTAATGTTTAAGTATGCAAAAGATTTATCACCGAGCGAGCAATGGGATAAAAGGAGCATTAGACATGCTCTATATATTGATGATTGGAAATACAAAAATATCAGCGACAAATCAGGTGTTTTTTTCAATAGAAACGATAAAACCGGTACTGTACACTATACAGCAACAAAACCGGAAGATCGAAAATACTATGATTTTAGGGATTTACTTGGTCTTTCAACCGAACAAGATTGGCGATTTTATCATAATAGTAAAGTAAAAAAGGAAGTAACAAAAGAAGAAATTATCAATGGAAACATTCAAAATTTTACGATTGACAGGTTTCAATCCCCAATTACCATTAAACCGGTTTTTGATATTGATCAAAAAAAGTGGCTGGTCTATATTTTAACAAAAGAGATTCCGAAAAAGTTTAAGAATGCAGATGTAATAGTAACAAACAACACAGCCAATAATATTGAACTTATGGTATTCCCAAATTTTATTGTAAAAAAATATTTAGAATATGCCATTGATAAGTTCGATGAAACGGATATTGTCTATAGTAATGGCTTCAATAAGAGTAACACTCCAGAAGCAGGAATAATTATTAACGTTTTTGATGAGCTCAAGGAACAAAAAAATAAATCATGAAATACACAGCCCTCACCATAGGCCCAATTCATAAAACACTACAAAGTGTTAAAAGCACCAAAGCTATATGGGCTGCCAGCTATATGTTCTCTTATCTTATGAAAGAGTTCATTAAAAAAGCCAAATTGAAAAAGGGGGATTATGTGATACTACCCCAACATAAACCCGATGATTTGACTTCAGTTAATTATGTCGGGTTATTCCCTGATAGATTAATCGTAAAAGGGGAGATTCCAAACCTGCAAAATATTATTATTCAGGTAAAGGAAGAATTCGCCCAAAATGTTGCTCAGGATATATTTAAAAAACAAAAAGATATTATTCAATATTTTAGTGAATTTTTAAACTTTAACTTTATTGAAGTAGATCTATCGGAAAATGCCAATGTCATTTTTGCGGTTACCCCGCTTTTAGATACAGCCGAAATAAAACAGCCGGTATTGAGTCATCCTGAAAATGATTTTCTTAATGATTTTCTTGAAAGAAAATATTATAACTTTTTAATTACCAATGAATTTGACAAATACAATAGACGTTTCCCTTCTACCATAGAAATTGCCAGCGCTGAATTTAAAGAAATAAACGAACCAAAATACAATCACTATGTCAACCTTCTTTTTAAAGGTGAAAAAGATGAAGATAAGACAGACAACCAGCAAAATTTTATTGATCAGATAAAAAAAGACCCGAAGTTTAAGCTGATTCACCGGAATTACCAAAAATACATTGCTGTTGTTCAGGCCGATGGGGATAATATTGGCTTTTTTATAGAACAGCTTTATAAAGAGGTCGATCCTGAAGATCATGTAAAACGTTTTTCGTCCAACTTGATGGAGTTTTCAAAAAAGTCAGTCGAATTAATTAAAAATTATCAGGGAACACCCGTTTATGCCGGCGGTGACGATCTGCTGTTTATGGCACCAGTAGCCCATTCCGCAATTAATGATGAGACAAAAGTATATATAAAAAAATCAATTTTAACCTTAATTGATGAGATAGACAAAGTTTTTCGTAGATTATTTACGGATTACAATGAGGATGGTTTTAATTTTAAAGAAATCATTCAAAAACTATCTAAAAAACCAAGTATGTCCTATGGAATATCCGTTAGTTACTATAAATTTCCGCTTAACGAAGCTTTGGCTGAAGGGGTCAGGCTATTGTTTGATACAGCGAAGAAAACCTGCAATAAAAATGCTGTATCCTATGCTGTTCTCAAACACAGCGGGCAATATTTTGGGACTACTTTTAATAAAAACGAGCCATCCTATACATCTTATAAAGAGCTAATAAAGCAACAGGTGCAGGATGCCGACTATATACACAGGGTTGTTTATAAGTTAGAACCGCTACAATCGGTTTTTCTCGGAATTGGTTTTGAAGCTGATGACAAAGAAAGAAACGAAAAGTTCGATAATTTCTTTGTCAATAATTTTAACGAAAGCATTCATCTCCAAAAAGTAAACGGGAAAAAGGAGCTGATTCCTTTTTTAAAAAGTCTCAAACAGCTTTTTAAAGATGTTTATACCGAGCACAGAGTGAGTAATGGTAAAGATGAAGATGAGAAGAAAGCTATCAATACCTATAACCTGAACAAAATTTATGCGGCCCTGCGCTTCATTGGATTTTTAAATAATAAAGAAGAAAGATAATGGCAACAAAAAAATATCTCGTCAAATTGATACCACACGATAAATTTTTCTTTGGCAGCGAAAAAACATTCGGTGAAAATAACGAGGCGAACTACTTTGTTATTTCCAATTATTTTCCACAGCAAACAGGCGTTTTAGGCCTGATTCGGCATCAATTGCTGCTGCAATGCGATGATAAAACTATTTTTGAGGATAACAAAATAGTGGAAAAGTCTAAAGCAGATGAACTGATTGGTAAAAAAAGCTTTACAATAGGTGATGGTTTTGATTTCAAGACGATCAAATCACTCTCACCGATTTTTATTTGCGATTGCAATATTAAAAATACAAATGAAGTATTCTATTTTCCTGCTAACAAAGAATATCACCGGCACGAGAAATTGAATGATACATGTGAAAAGGAAACGGTTAATGAATTCTTACAGATTGAATTAAACCCACATCCATTGTTAAAGGGCTATGATGCAAAATTCGGCTTGCCCAATTTGTTAATGAATAAAAAACGAGAACTACTCAGATATAAGGATGTTTTTGCAGAACACAAACAGGTAGGTATCCGCAAGCAATATAAAGGCGGTACTGACGAAAAAGCCTATTATGTTCAAACTTTTTATAAATTCATTAATAATTTCTCTTTTGCTTTTATTGTTGAGCTGGATTCATCTGCAAAATTTTCTTCCCGCGATATTGTGATCTTTGGAGGTGAGCAGCAAGCTTTTAAAATGGAGGTAACTGACTTTTCCGGAGAATTTAAGGAGCTGATTCCCGATTATGAAAAATCAAAGAATTCCGATAAAGTTGTTTTGGTAAGTGATGCCTATGTGACAGATGACATAATGAGCGAATGTTATTTTGCCATAACAGACACTGTGGATTTCAGGTTCTTAGTTACATCAACAAGTACTAAAAACTATTATACAGGGTCAACAAAACATAAAACAAAATACAATTTATACAAGAAGGGTTCGGTATTCTACGGCGACACTGGAAAAATTGAAGAAAAACTCAAAAACGAACAATTTGAAAAAATCGGATACAATAATTATAAAGTAATTAAAAAATAACAACATGGATTACACAACAGATGCCTACCTGATTTCCTGCCTTACCAACATGCATGTGGGTAGCGGCGGAGCCAATTTCGGCGTTATTGACAATTTGGTTCAAAGAGACAGTATTAGCAACATGCCGACCATACATTCTTCAAGCTTAAAAGGAGCTTTACGCGAATTTTTTAAAGTAAAATGGGGCGAAAACGATGATAAATTGAACTACATCTTCGGAAATGATAGTTCACGAAACCCTGATAAAAAAGGTAAGGATGAAATAGGCCACTTTAAGTTCTTCCCTGCCGATTTGTTGGTATTACCGGTTCGGAGCAATAAAAGGCCCTTTTTTAGAGTTACGGCAAAAATGCTCCTTGACCCGATTGATACCAAAGCAAAATCTTTTAAAGTTGAGGCGTTAAAAGTTGGAATTGCTTTTCCTGAAAATTGTACCTTTGTAAATGCCGCTCACAATAATGATAATGTTGTACTACTCGAAGATTGGAAAGCTAATATCAATCCTGATATTGAAACTAACTCAAATTTTGGTAAGGATGTTGTCGGTTTCGATGATGACACCTTTAAAAAATTAGCAAAGAAATTGCCCGTAATTGCCCGTAATCAATTGGATAACGGTGAGAGCAAAAACCTTTGGTATGAAGAAGTGGTGCCGAGGGAAAGCCGATTTGTCTTTTTTGTTGCAAAAGAGGAGAAATTTTCTGATGAATTTGATAATGAATTAAAAGAGACAATTGTTCAAATAGGCGCAAGTGCAAGCATTGGATACGGATATGTAACAATAACAAAAATTACTTAGGCCATGAACGAGAAAATTAACAACCTGATTCCAAAAGCTATGGATGCTATTGAGAGTAGCGGAATAGCACACAATGGCGTGGTAGAAAAAGAATTTAAGGGCTATATTTCATCAATGGGCGCCAGTATCATCCAGGCCGGATTGCTGGCTACTCTGGCATTTTACCAAAATGATTCCGGCAAAAAAGCTAAAAGCAGTTTTTTGTTAAAAGCAATTCTGTCTTTGATAAAATCCAATAATTCTACTGAGACTAAGTTGATCAAATATGTAATTGACAATTCTATAAAGCCTCAGGTAACCGGAGGCTATGTGTCTGTTGGCGATTTGGATTCAGATAAATTATATGTTTTAGAAGAAGAAGTGTCAGATGCACTTATTGCATTGAAATTAGCATTACGGACTTTTAAAATAAAAGAATAATGGCAACGAATATCGGACATTTGTATTATAAGCATTATTTTAACAAGCTGGAGCTTCATAAAGAAACCGGAAAACCAAAATTGAAAGACCCGATAAATCAGCAATTATTTGATTTGCGGCTTACCGACTATCTCAATCTTGTTAAAACTCCTTACAAAGAGCCTCCTGTTTCGTTAACCACTATATACCCGGGTTTATTAATCGGTTCCGGTTATCTTCACGAAGTTGGTGGCAAAGAAATTGAAAGTGAACTAAAGCTTGGCTTCTATTTCGACCACACAACCGGTTTGCCGGTAATTCCAGGGTCTTCGGTAAAGGGTCTGTTACGAAGTGCCTTTAAAAAAGTAAACGGTGAATATATTAAAGAACTATTTGATGATTTGGGAATTGATTATAAGAAAAATATTTTAGAATTAGAAAAAGCTGTTTTTGATAATAATGCTTCAATATCCATTTACAACAGAGATATTTTCTTCGATGCTTATCCTTTAAAATCAGGAAATGAAAATGCTGCTTTTCTTGCAAACGACTATATTACTCATCACGAAGATCCGCTTAAAAATCCCAATCCGGTTCAGTTTATGAAAATATTACCCAATGTGCAGTTTCGATTTAATTTTAAACTCACCGGCAATGGCGGCTTACCTGCAGAAGACAAACTAAAATTATTTAAACAAATCCTCCTCGACCTTGGCATCGGGGCCAAAACCAATGTGGGCTACGGGCAGTTTGTGGAATCATCTGATAATAGTACTCCTTCCCCGAATCCTTACGAAGAATTACTAGCTAAATATACTGCTAATTGGAGTAACTATTCTAAGGGTAAGGAAATTGAGACAAAAATTCTGATAGAAGATAAAGGATATTTTATTTTCAAAAGAAATGATGACTATTTTGTAAAAAGCATTGCCAATATCAAAAAAAAGTTTGAAAATGATGCAGTTAGAAAAATTAAAAAAGGAAAGAGTGGTAAATATGAAACACTTAAAGTGGGAGATGAAGTATTCATCAGAATAAATAATATCGAAGATAAGAATTTCACTGTAATGCCTAAATGGACAGCCGGAGGGAGCTCTCTTTGATAGTAGTAATGTTTAAATTATGAAATCTGTTTGAAAAAAAATCATTCATGGTTGACCTTTCATTTCTTCATTCCCTCACTTTTGCCCGGCTAAAAATAACATTCAGGGCGGTTGAGCAGATTATTTTACCCGGATACAAAGGCTCCGCTTTCCGGGGTTGTCTCGGGGAGACTTTTAAAAAGATGATATGCTCCAGACCGGGACAAGCATGCAAGAGCTGCAATGTACGTTTCAACTGCGACTTTTCAATACTGTTTAATAGTTATGTTAATGATCACCGAAATTATACAACAAGCCCCCACGCCTATATTATCTCGCCAATGCCCGACTCAAAGACAAATTTTGAACCGGGTGAGACTTTTTGGTTTGAAATGACCTTAATGGGCTCTGCAGTTGAGATGTTTCCACTATTAGTCAGCGTCTTTGGACAGATGGGCGAAACCGGGATTGGCAAGGGCCACGGAAAGTTTACGCCCGTAAAGCTGGAACATCTTGATTCGGAACTTAACTATATTGAACTGCTTCATTTCCGCAAGCCTGAAATCTTGTCAATAAGCAGACTTCCGGTACCTGCCGTGGACAATCGGTTAAGTTTGAAGTTTGAAACGCCTTTGCGCTTAAAAAAAGACGGAAAGCCGGTGAAAACTCCTCCCGAATTCAATCTTTTCACAGGGAGGTTGTTGCAGCGGCTGAGCCTGTTAGCGCATTTCCACTGTGGCGCCCCCTGGTCGGACGAAGCCGTTGACTTCCCTTTTGAAACCTGCCATGAGGTGAAGATATTCCGGTCGAAATTGGAATGGGTGGACTGGAAACGTTATTCCGGCACACAGGATGTGAAGATGAATTTCGACGGGCAGACGGGAACTATTATTTATGAAGGAGACTTTGAAAAGTGGATACCGTTGATTGCTGCCGGCACATGGCTGCATGCCGGACTTACCACCTCTTTCGGATTGGGGAAATTTCATATTTTAAACGATGATTAAGCCCGGCTTGCAAATACCGGGCAAAGGATAACGTTCTTTGACATGTTGATAATAAATACTCAGATATGATAAAAAAAAATTACCTTAAAATAAACTAAATGGCTGATCCTCTATATAATGCACTTTGCAGCAGGGAAGCCCTTTTTTCTGCCTGGCTTAGGGTAAAAACGAAAAATACCGCTGGTGGGATAGATTTTCAGACTATTCAGGAATATGCAGTTGCAACAGATCGTAATCTTGAAAAATTATTTGTTCAGTTAAAGTCCGGGAATTATACCCACCAGCCTTATCGTGAAGTTTTTATTCCAAAAAATGAAACGGAAAAAAGGAGGCTTGGGCTTTTGACGGTGAATGATAAGATTGTGCAAACAGCCGTTACCATGTTGATAACGCCAATCATTGAACGGGATTTCCTGAATGTAAGTTATGCGTACAGGGGTAACAAAGGGCCTGTAAAAGCCATAAAACGGGTCATGCACCTGATTAACAATGAGCACCTAAAGTGGCTGGTCTCCTGTGATATTGACAATTTTTTCGATTCTATTCCTCACGAACCTTTGTTTGGCCGGCTTTCGGCTTATTTGAAAAGTCCGGGAATTGCCGAGTTGACGAAAATGTTTGTGAAGATGGGACGGGTAAACCGGCATTATCATTGGAAGGATAATAAAAAGGGGATTCCTCAGGGAGGTGTAGTGTCTCCGCTACTCGCTAATTTTTATTTATATCCACTTGATAAATTAATGGTTGACAATAAATTTGGATTTGTCCGATACGCAGATGATTTCATTATACTGGGTCGAACGAAAGGAGAAGCCGTTAAGGCAAAGGATGATGCGGTTGAAGTGATTACAAAAAAATTGGGGCTTGCTTTAAACGATGTGGCAAAAGTGGTTCCGGTAAACAAGGGTTTTGAATTTTTAGGAATTTATTTCAACAAAGGTCAGATTGACTTATCGGAAAAGAAATATAAACGATTGGTCATGAAGATGTCAGAAGCTGCCGGAATCGGTTCAGGATTGTTTACTTTAAAACTAAAGCAGACTGTAGTGGGAATTGCTAATTTCTATGGTCAGCTTATTCCTCAGAATAAGTTAGAGCGTCTTGATGATGAGCTAATGGCTATAATGCGTTTGCGACTAAAAGCACTGAATCCCGGTAAGAATAAAAAATCAGCCTGGTTGGGGCAGTTGCATTCGCTGCAATTTTTGGCTCAAACCCATAATGTTTATAAAACAGAATTTATTAATCGGCAATTGGGGCTAACGAAGATCTTTCCTGATAAGAAAAGCAGACTAATACTCCGAAAGACGAAAAAGCTGAGTAGCAGGGGAGCTGTCCTTACCCGTAAACATGAGTATCAAAAACTGGAAACAGCCGGATTTGATCTGTTTATAACACATGCTGGCCTGTTTCTAGGAAAGAGAGATAAAATGGTAACGGTTCGTAAACACGGAAATATAGAAAAAGAAATACCTTTGATTAACCTTAGAAACATTACGGTTTTATCTAAAGGGGTAAGTTTCTCATCCAATCTGGTGCAAGCTTGTGCAATAAATAAAATTTCCATTGACTTTTTGGGGAACAATGGAATGCCATACGCCATGATAATTTCCCCATCCTTTGTAGATGTGCAAATCGGAACCGCTCAACTATCAGCCTATTCAAATAACAAAAGCTTTTACCTTATACGTAAATTTGTATATGGAAAAATAAATAATCAGGCTAATCTCATTAAATATTACGGAAAGTATTATTTAAAACACCATCATGAATTTAGCAGGGTTTATTCTTCTTATTTATCAGACATGAAAGCACATTCCGGTGCGGCTTTAAAATTGAAAGATAAAACTTTAGATGAATTCAGATTGAAAATGTTTGCTATAGAGGGTCAGGCATCGGCTAAATACTGGAAAATAGTTGAAGTACTGGTGAAATCGAAAAGACCCTTTGACGGGCGGGTAAGACAAGGGGCAACCGACCTTGTCAATTGTATGCTCAATTACGGTTACGGCATTTTATATGCAAGAATTACGCAAGCGATCATCCATGCACGGTTAAACCCATGCCTGAGTTATCTGCATAAGCCGGAAAGAAATCGCCCATCGCTTGTTTTTGATATGATTGAAGAGTTCAGGCAACCGGTGGTTGATCGTGCAATTTTTGCACTTTTGATGAAAAATAAAAATCTAATTGCTGACCATGGACTTTTGGACGAACACACACGGAACCTTGTTGCCAATAAGGTGATCGACCGTATCAATACTATGGAAATGTTCAGAAACAGAGAAATGCGTTTGTCCGAAATTATTCAGGCACAAGCTTATGCACTCGCTAAATTTATTGAGGGCGAAGCCAAATCGTACAAACCATACAGGTCTAAATGGTGAGTTATGAATGTCAAAATAAATTATTATGAAACAGTTTGTTGTAGTAGCCTATGATATTGCGGATGACCGTCGAAGGAGAAAAATTTCCAAGACCTTAGAACAGTACGGAGTTCGTTGTAACGAAAGCGTATTCGAATGTTTGTTGACTGTAGCTAAGATTGGTAAAATGAAAAAACAATTGCTAGAACTGGCAGACGATAAAAAGGATATTATTTTGTATTACTACTTGTGCCTGCCATGTGTGATGAAACGTGAAAGCATCGGACGAAGGCCCACGTTTAATCCCGAAATTGTGGAAGTATAAGAAATCATTTGCGAAAAATGCAATTTTGCCATAATTGGCTGTAACACAGAAGGGAAGTGTAAAAACGGATAATTCTGACTTTCAAAGATTAGTAGTTTTTTATCGCAAACACCTGTAAACTGTCCCCGGGTAGTTGGTATTTGCGAAAAAGCTACTATGGAAGAATCGTAAACATCAAATTATCAATAGTTTAAAAAAAAGGTTTTAGGGTAATAATTCGAAATTGCTTTTTAAAGCAGTTTCTGAAAATCATTTGCGAAAATTAATAGTTCGACAATACATAGGTAAACAGATACTTATAAGCTAATTACAGGTTCAGTTCCGGAGGTTTTGTATTTTTTTAGTAACGTTTTCGAATTTTTTTTTGTAACGCTTGTAATTGCCTCATTTACTTTTGTATATTGCATTTTTGATGGGAAAATGAATATTGAATGAAATTTAAAGGCCTGATTTTCATTCTATTCCATTAAGGCAGAGCCTGCGGGCGACTGAAACACTTTTTTTACTATTCAAATATATATAATTTGAAATTCCATTAAGGC
>VAOW01001081.1_pt1 | contig 14880 bp, 14 predicted proteins | sample 3393921 | NCBI WGS metagenome assembly VAOW01 (sample SAMN08290428, study PRJNA428436) | hydrothermal vent metagenome | isolation source: Deep-sea hydrothermal vent chimney | place: Indian Ocean: Southwest Indian Ridge | depth 2742 m m
CGGCCCATTGGACCCAGTCGGTCAATTCGCTCAGGGTGCTGCGACAACACCCCTGACAGAGCATCTCCTCGGTCAAACCGCGCGCATCCATACAAGTGCCACACACACCGATTTCTCCACCATGACGGGTCACTGCGGCTAACATGGTCTCGAGGTTGTAGTAGCCCTGCGGTACCTTTTGTCCGGACTTGGCACAACTTGCTGCATCACCGAGCAGAAACACGCGGACCGACTCGCCCTCGCGTCGAACCAGAGATCCGGCAAGCCGCAGGCCGTTATAGCTGCGCTCGGTGCCGTAGGGTGGATCATTGAGTAAATACAGGGTCTTGCTCATGGCATGTTCTCCAGCTCATCTTGAAAATCTACTACGCGGATGGTTTTCGCCCTGCCGATCTATTTGATATGTATGTTGTTCACTCCGCGACTCCTGGCACTCGGCCGGCTCGCGACGGTCTTTCACTGCCCGCCAATAAGTCACTCTCAATGGGCAGGCCGCGGGTGTACCAGTCCGGCACTCCCTCTTCAAGTCGAATCGCCCGGTAACCGTGTTGCCGGAGTCGCGCCACCGCATCGATGGCCAAGACACAGTAGGGTCCACGGCAATAGGCAACGACCTCGCGATCAGGCGACAACTCAGCCATGCGCCGGTCCAGCTCGTCGAGCGGCACCGATAAGGCGCCCGGAATATGTCCTGCGCGATACTCCTCAAGTGGTCGCACATCGAGAACAATCACCTCACCGCGTTGAACCCGTGCGATCAACGCCTCTTTATCCACCGGCTCCATGACATCGCGGGCCTCGAGAAATTGACGCGTTACTGCTTCAATCTCCAACAACCGGGACTCAGCGAATTGACGCAAGGCTAGAAAGAATGCACACACTTGCTTATCCGCCAAACGATAGGTCACGCGAACCCCATCCTTTTCAGCTTCAACCAGACGAGCACGTCGAAGTACCTGCAAGTGATGCGAGGTATTGGCAACCGGCAAATTGCCAACCTGTTTGGCCAACATTGCGACGGCGCGTGGCCCTTGATAGAGAATGTCCAAAATTTCGAGCCTCGGGCCACTTCCAAACGACTTACCGATCCGGGCGAGCTGCTCGTAAATGGCATCCTTGAACTGTCGATTCGATGAAGACATAGGCTTTATTCAAATATTCAAACGAATATAAGAATATATATCTCTAATGATGGAGTCAAGTCGCCTACTCAACCCCTGGAAACTCGGAATCGACGGCCTTGCAGGGTTTGCTGCATGGCTAGGCCACGACCCCATAGGAGGCTCGGCAGCAGGTCCGACCACCCGGCTGCCAGTTCGCTTGCGGCCTACTCAATGAGCATTCGCTTTATGCCTGTTAGGTGTCATCCAGTTTTAAGACAGTATCTATGAATTAGTGTAGTATCGTACCAACACACCATTCATAACCTATTCTCATGAATAAAAAAATCCGTGCTTTCTCCCTTCTGGCGCTCGTCGCCGTACCTGTACTGGCCATAGCACGCCCACCGCTTATCTACCATCACCTTACCAAGCTGGCGGCCCACCCTGCCGATACGGTGCGTGTAGTGCTAGGCCAACAAGATGTCGTCATCCACGTTTCACCAAGTAACTCGGTCACCGTTAGCACCGACATCTGGGCCGATGCCCGTGCAGCCGATGCCAAGGCCAAGATTATAAAAAGGCTCACTCCGACGGTCAGCGCCCAGGATGGCGAGGTGATCATCCGCACCTCCACACACAATAGTTGGGGTTGGAACTTCCATTTTGGCAGTAGCCCGCAGGCACGAGTAACCATCACCATGCCGGCCTCAATGGCCGTTGAGTACCGGTTGGGTTCGGGCGATTTTCAATTTATCAATCCCGGCGCACCCAACCTTATCAAGGGTGATAGCGGTTCCGGTAACGTCGTCATTAAATCGGCATCAGCCCGGGTGGTGGCCAAGACGGGATCCGGCGATTTCATCATCGCGCTGGACCCAGCGACCCAACGGGTGAAGCTCAGTAGCGGTTCGGGCGATATCAGGATCAACACTGCCTCAGCAAAACAGGTACGGATCAGCACTGGCTCGGGCGATATCAATTTCTCGGGAACCACCGATTCACTAAATCTCAGTAGCGGTTCAGGCGCTATCTGGATCAGCACCGCCTCAGCAAAACAAGTACGGATCAGCACCGGCTCGGGCGACATCACCGCACACTGGCATAAGCTTGTCGCTGCCTCACTGCACGCCAGTTCGGGTTCCGGCGACTTGGTGATGTTCTTCCCCGCCGATTCCAAGCTGAAGGGTACCTTATCGACCAGCAGTGGCGATGTCGACACAGATTTCACGGCTACAATCCACAGCAACCAACATTCATACACCTTGACTGGCGGTGGTGTCGATGCCGTGCAACTGAATGCCAGCACCGGTTCCGGCGACATCACCTTGCACAAGGGTGCTTGAATCTAGTGGCCCTGTCGCGTCATGGATACACCGGCAGTAAGCCATGAAAAGTAATCTGCGTTCTTCGGCGAAGCGTACAAGGAGAGCACCCTTCGCCGCTGCTCCAGCAGGTCCGACAGGCTGCTAATGTACCGGCTGAACCCGCACGCTTTGACCACAACCCTGCACATAGATTAGCCAACTGCCAAGGACCATCGGCTTGATCGTGACCTTGGGGTTCTGTGTTGTCTGGCACATCCACGATTCCGAACCGGTCTGCTGCCAAACCTGGCCATTGGCTAATTTGATCCGGGTGTTGCCGTTCCAGCCACTGAAGCTGCCAACAATATTGGACTCAAGCTTCTTACGTGGTTGATCGACGGCTCGGCGATAGCCGAAGCGGCTGGGAGACCCGGCCTGAACTGGTGTGGAATGGATCTCGCCAACATGGCGAGCCAACCACTGATCGAGAAACTTCAGCTGCTCTGCAGAGAGTTTGCTCAGCCCGGCCCGATTGAAGTCAGCCTGCGACATACGCTCCTCAAGGGTTGAGAAGTGCTGCCCAGAGGGGCTCACCGACTGAGCATGAACCGACCCGGTAACAAGAACCAGGGCACCCAACAAGGTAACTGCCAGAGATTGGATTCGCATGCTAAGCATGCTAGCAGGGCAAGCGGTCAGATCACAATATCCCCAAGCGCCGTGTCAGCCCAAAGCCATACATAATGTCCCCTTTTACTTACAAGGAGGGGGCCGGTGACGGAGGAGCGCATTACGATGCATCGCAAAGAGATTGATCGCCTGGAGGTGATCCGAACGGTGGTAGAGCAGTGCTTGGGCCAAGATACGGTGGCACGACAGTTGGGGCTGAGCGTGCCTCAGATCAAGCGCCTGGTGCGGCACTGCCGGGATCAAGGTGCATCAGGTCTGGTTTCATGGCACCGCGGGCGGCGACCCAACAACGCTCGTCCAGTGGCCACCACAGCATACGGTGAATATCTATGGCGACGATTTCCTGCGGCGGCGTCAAGGTACCGTACCGCGTCGCTGGACGCGGCGAGCGATCCGCAGTGAACTCGCGCTCGCGCCACTTGGTGATGGGCTATGGAAACGCTACCCACCCGCCCTTGTCATACATGCCCACGCTGCGGCTATACTCACAAGCGCTGGTGTGAATATGCCACACCGTCCACAACATCCTGGAAATTTACATGAAGCAATTGCTGGTATTTGCCCTATTACTTTTCAGTGGATTGAGTCTGGCTCACGCCGCGGCCGCGGCCGCGGCCGCTCAGCATCCGGGCAACAAGGCAGCAGGGAAGCTGCTGGTCTTCACTTGTCATGGATGCCATGGTATTCCCGGTTACCGCAATGCCTATCCCAATTATCCGGTACCCAAGATCGCCGGCCAGCATTACGCTTACCTGATAACAGCCATGAACGAATACCGGGATGGGCAGCGTGAGCATCCAACGATGCATAATCAGGCAAGCAGCCTGTCCAAGCAGGATATCCGCAATATCGCTGCCTATCTTTCCAGTCTACGCAAATGAACGGCCGTATGAGGATTCGACTGATGACCCGTAGTCTAAGTGTGATCACCAGCCTTGCACTGCTGGTATGGATGGTTCCTGCCGCCCATGCTGAAGGCAATGCTGCGGCCGGTAAAAACAAGGCTGTTGTCTGTTTTGCCTGCCATGGCAGAAATGGTAACTCCCTGGACTCGCAATACCCTCGCCTGGCGGGTCAATATCCGGCCTACATCGTGCAGGCTTTGAAGGAATACAAGGACGGACAACGCAAGAATCCGCTCATGGTTGGATTCGCCTCGACCCTGAGTCAGCAGGACCGTATGGATATTGCCGCTTATTTTGGCAGTCAGAAGCCCGTCCTGTGGACTCTCAAGGGCTTTGTTGAAGGCAGCAATAAGGGTTTTTAGAAACCCAGTACCCCGTCACCGTGTTTTTTGCCTGGCAGTCTGCTGAACTTCGTCAAACCTGGCGATGCTCAAACTGTTACCAGCTTTGCTAGGCGTATCCGCAAAGCCGAGTCCTGTGCTCGCAAGGGCTCACTCACTGTAGGCTGCGACAGCAACTTCTGTAATGACAAAGGCGTGTCGATGGCATGTCCGACTAGTGGCTCGATTACCTCGCTGAACTTGGCCGCATGGGCCGTGGCTACCACCGCGTAATCCTGCGTATCCCCATGCTTGCGCAATTGCGACAGTATCCGCAGAGCCGTCGCGGTATGTGGGCATGGCGGTGAACCGGAATGAAGGACCCTGGCTTTGAGAACCTCACGGATGGCCGTATCACTGACCGGGTAGGCACTAAGCTCACGGCGTAACAGAGTGTCGTCCCCATATAACCATCGTAAACGCTCGAAGTTACTGGGGGCGCCCACGTCCATCGCGTTAGCTAAAGTCGGCTGGCTTGTCTGCGGGATATAGTTACCCCCGCTAAAGAAACGTGGCAACACGTCGTTGGCATTAGTGGCCAGTACAATCTTGCCGATTGGCAAACCCATTTTTCGCGCCAGCACACAGGCTAGGGCATTGCCCAGATTGCCGGTTGGGATAACGAATGAAAGTGATCTTTGGTATTCGCGCTGATGTTGCAATGCGGCCCAAGCGTAATATCCCATTTGTGGCAGCAGCCGGCCCAGACTGATGCTATTGGCCGAGCTCAATGAGCCATCCGGGCCAGCGTTTTGTAAGGCCGACTTGACCATGCGCTGACAATCGTCGAAGGAACCCTCTACACACAGTGTCAACACGTTTTCGCCAAAGGCTCCAAGCTGGTGAGCTTGGCGCGGTGCAATGCGATCTTTGGGATACAGAATGACTACCTGGAACCCAGGCCGCCTGTGAAAGGCCGCTGCCACTGCTGCCCCAGTGTCACCCGAGGTGGCAACCAGGATGGTTTGCAACGCACCTGCCGGCGAACGCAAGCGAGCCAGAGATGCGGCCAGGAATCTGGCACCGATGTCCTTGAAGGCCAGTGTCGGGCCATGAAACAACTCGAGGAGATAGTCGCCAGGCGTATCCATGGCCCGCAAAAATAGCGGCTGTCGAAGCGCCTCATTGCAAATATCTTGGAGGGCCGCTTGCAACGGAAGACCCGCAAAGAACGGCTCGAGTAGCCGTGCGGTCACCGCTGGGGGCGTCTGCAGGCTCCCAAAATATTCAAGATTCAGGATTGGGAGGTGTTCGGGCATATACAGTCCGCCGTCCGTAGCAAGGCCAGCAGCAAGAGCCTGGGGCAGAGAAACTGCTAGAGCCTGTCCACGCGTACTCACGAAACGCATGCCGTCACCTCCGCACGAGGGCCGTTGACTGGAGAAATCCAGCCTTCACTATCGAGATCATGCTCTGCAAACGCCTGGCGCATAGCCATCTTAACGCTGGCTGCGGTCGTAGCGTCCTGGCACCAGGCAAACACACTGGGGCCGGCACCGGAGATACTGGCACCCAATGCCCCGGAGTCCAGTGCCGCATTTTTGACCTCGGTGAAACCGGGAATAAGGGCAGCACGGCGGGGTTCCACCAGCACATCAACGAGTCCCTTACGTAGTAGTTCGGGATCTCCTCGAAAGCACCCAGCCAGTAGCATGGACAAGTGGGCACTTTGTTCAATGTAGTGGGATAGCGGGTAGGAACCGGCTAAGATCTCGCGGGCCCGGCGGGTCTCCAGAACATAGTGCGGGTGTACCAGGACGGCATGCAACCAGTCCGGCACCGACAGACTTAACAAGGTCTCAGAAGTTGCCAACACCAGACCACCTAGTAACATGGGAGCAACGTTATCCCCATGCCGCGAACCGCTGGCAACCGCCTCGCCGGTCAATGCATGTGGATAGAGCTGCTCGCGCGAAAGAGGGGTGTTGAGCAGTTCATTGGCAGCGACCAATGCGGCTACCGCAGAGGCCGCCGAGCCGCCGAGTCCCGAACCGTAGGGAATGCCTTTGTTAATGGTAATTTCGAATCCGTAAGCAGGATTCAAAGCGTCGCACAACGATATTAAAGCGGCTCCTGAAGTATTCTCAGCGGCATTTTGGGGCAGTGGCCGGTCAGCCCCACGAATGCTGACAATACGCACTCCTGGAGAATTCACACGCTGCACACTTACCTCGTCAAAGGGACCGGCAATGCTGTGCCCGAGAATGTCGAAACCCACCGCGACATTACCGACACTGGCCGGGGCACGTGCTGTGGCGTGGGTTTTCATGGCCCTCTCCTCAAACCTGCAGCCACTCGCAACAGATCCGCGAACACCCCGGCAGCGGTTACCTCCGGACCTGCACCAGGCCCCTGTACCACCAAAGGATTGTCGCAATAACGGCGAGTGGTGAACTGGACAATATTGTCGGTAGAGCGCAACCTGGCAAAAGCATGCTGATCGGCAACTTCTTCAAGCCCGACCTGGGCTATACCGCGATGGTCGACCCTGGCCATATAGCGTAAATGCCGATGGCCAGCATGTGCCCGGGTGAAGCGCTCCGCCATCGCCGCATCCAGTTCCGGCAAGCGCTGCAGAAACTCCTCACGCCCCATCGTCATCAACGCTAGTGGTACCAGGCTCTTGATCGCAACATCCTCAAGTTCGATCCCGATCCCGGCCTCCCGCGCCAGAATAACTAGCTTACGGGCCACATCAACACCAGCCAGGTCATCGCGTGGATCAGGTTCGGTATAACCTTGGGCATGCGCTTCGCCGAGCAGTTCCGAGAAGGGCCGTTGGCCATCGTAGCGATTAAACAACCAGGCTAAGGTGCCGGATAAGACGCCCTCGACCGCGATCAGTTCATCACCGGTGTCGATCAAGTCTCGCAAGGTCTGGACGATCGGCAAACCCGCCCCGACGGTGGCCTCGTAACGTAGTTGTGCCCCACCTTGCACGGCGGCAGCCCGGATAGCCTGCCAGCGGCTAGCAGAGCCTGATGCGGCCCGCTTGCTGGGGGTGATAACGTGGATACCTGCACGCAGCCAATCGGCATAATGGTCAGCCAAGGCATCGCTGGCAGTGCAGTCGATGATGGCAGCATGGGGAAGATGACTGGCGTGTACATGTGCTGTAAATGCCTTGAGGTCGACATTCACCGATTGTTCCAACTGCTGACGCCAGTCGGCAGAAAGCTCAGCATCCTCATGCAACCATTGCCGACGGCTGTTGGCAATAGCCCGAATACGTAAGTCCAGGCCGGACTCCACGCGTAGCCGCTGCTGGGCTGCCCGCATTTGTTCCAGCAAGGCACTACCGATATTACCCGCGCCGATCACCCCGATGCTCAAGGTCTGATCGGAAAGCAGAAAAGCCGCGTGGGCAGCTCGTAAGGCACGTGGTGCATCGGCACTGGATATAGCCAGAGAAATACTGCGCTCGCTAGCCCCCTGGGCAATAGCCCGAACATTTACCCGGGCCCGCGTAATCCCTGCAAAAAGTCGTGCCGCCACCCCCAGAGTACCGACCATACCGTCGCCCACTGCAGCAAGAATACTAATGTCGCTAGATAGCGACACACCCTGCACCGCACCACTACTGATTTCCGCCGCAAACGCCGTATTCAGGGCGGTCTGCGCTCGATCAGCATCAATATCGCGTATGACGCAACAGATCGAATGCTCGGACGAGCCCTGGGAGATCATGCTCACCGATACATCGGCGGCATGCAGAGCACCGAAAACCCGTTCGGCAGTCCCCGGCACGCCTAACATACCAGCACCCTCGAAATTAAGCATGGCCATACCGGACACCGTGGTCAGTCCCTTAACCGGCGCACCAAGGAGGCTGTTCGCATCAATACACGTTCCGGGTTGTTCAGCTCGAAAGGTGTTACGGATATGGATCGGAAGCCGGCATCGTAATGCCGGGATCATGGTCTGGGGATGGATAACCCGGGCGCCGAAGTAGGCCATTTCGCAGGCCTCGTTATAGCTAAGTGCAGGGAGCGGCACAGCCTCGGGAACCAGATCCGGATCGGCACTGAGTACGCCGTCGGTATCACCCCAGAGAGTTAAGGCCACGGCATTGCCGAGGGCGGCAAAGATCGCCGCCGAATAGTCACTACCGTTGCGGCCCAGAGTGGTAGCACTGCCTGCCAGGTCACGCGCCACAAATCCAGTGACCACCAGCCGTGCGCTGCCATGCTGCGCCCGCCAGGCCGCCCAGGCTGTTTCACTACGGGGCCAGTGCACACTGGCCCCCAACTCACCGTGCTGCACCGTGAGTACCTCACGCGCATCGAGAATCGTGCAACCCAAACCGTCATGAATCAGGTATGCCGCCAATAAATGCGCGCTACATAATTCACCAAGGCCTTGTACCTCAGCGCGCAGCGCAGCTGGCCAGGTCTCCTTGGCAGCCTGATGCAGAGTTTGGGTAAGTGCGGCGAACTGCTGGCGAAGCCATGCTGCCAGTAATGGATCCTGCAGTGGCTCGGCAATCTTGAGGTGGCGAGTAAGCAGGGTGTCAAGCAGCGTGTCGCGAGCTTCCGTAAGCATGCTTGGTTCCAATGACACCAACACATCGGTAACACCTTGCAAGGCAGAAACCACAATGATCTGTGCACTTTCGCCAGTTTCTCTAAGTCGTTGTACGACTCGCGCATAACCGGCGGTATCGGCAAGACTCGACCCCCCGAACTTGTGTACGGACGGTCGCTCGTCAACAACGTCGAGGTGGGGGGGCTGAGTTGAGGGTGACGACATCATGCTGATCTCCATGGTGAGACCCTGCCGGTATCGCGGTGGAAAGTAATCAGAACCCTTCCTGCCGCGGTATTCGGCGGGGAGGTGTCTGAAGCCCTGAGGCTAATTCAATCCACGTACCCGCCGCTTATAGTGACGCCGGTTGCGGTGGTAGTCGTGATAATAGTGGTACGCCGGGTTATGCCCACCGAAATTGTGCAACAGCACTGCAGCGGCAGCTGTGACGGTGTCGAATAAGAGTGGAGGAACGCAACCATGAGCATGCATGGAGTAAAGCCTGCATGAGCGGTACTTGTCAAGCAGGAGCCTTGTCCAAGATGCAATGAGTCGGGGACGCGTTGCAGCGGGCTGTAGTTGGCTCTCAGCAGAAGTGCACGGCCCAGACCTGCGGGTAGTGCTGGATGAGTGCCACGACACCTCTTGCCATCCGTACTCAAAAAACTCGATGAGCAGGCCTGTGAGGTCTTTGCGCCAAGCGACTACGCCACCTGGGCCATGGTCTCGGCCAGCCATCGCTACAAGCTGTGAAAGGCCATCCCCTACACTCGCCTATGACGATACTTTGAGTGCTATCCATCTGCCACAACTGAGGCCGTTGCTACCTTACCTGGCTTTCGCTGTTTAATTTGCGACCTACTAGCCCGCTGGGAAAACCCGGGAATAGGTAATTCCGGTAAGTCTGGCGGGAAAACCCCAAAACGCACCTGTTGTATCCCATCGGCATGGGCTCTCCCAGACCATGGCACAGGCACTAGAGAATTATTGTTCGCCTTCAGTCTACCGTTGAAAGCCAATCCCAACGGGGTGATTCGAAACCGTCCATACAGACTCACTGCACCGTCAGAATTGCTTACTTTACCCCCGGGCAAGCCTTGTGAATCTATACCGATTGAACCACGTACTGTGCCCAGATCAAGGATCCCGTTGGGAGTTTGCAAGTTTGCGGCATCCCAACGAAACGTACCTTGCAGTCGGCTCGGCCAGGCATTGCGCAACTCAAGCACGGCCAGAAACAAATGAAGCTGGCCACGTACATGCGAACTATCATCTGCCAACCATTGCGCGGGTACGCTAGCCCGTACCGTTTGCAAACACCAATCATCGTTACCCAGCCTGACAAAATGCAGACGACCCGAGCTGTGAGGCGAATTCCAGGATACCCGACCGCGTATATCAGCCCACAAGGCCGTACCCGACAAATGCCATTTAATCTGCAAGGGATCGTAACCAGTACCCACATCCAAACGCGCCTGACCGTGCCATACCGTCCCCCGTACCTCGCTCAGATGCAAGATTACTATCCGCTGAGCGTACCAACCCAGCAGCCATCGTGCCGGGAATAAGCCAATACCAAACACCAGAAAGGCCACCACCAACAATGCGGTCACCCAGAATGTATGAAAACGGGATAAAGTCACCAAGCTTCCCACCGACTGAACCGAACCATCCAACTTGCCGAGCATACCGCATGACTTGTCACCAAACTGACCTTTCCCGCCGCGATCTCGACTGTGTATGGCACCCCTGTACGCAGATGCATGACCACCCCCAGGTGCCCATGATCGCCATTACTCACGGCCAAGGCATTTGGCTCTATGACGACCATGGACGTCGCTACCTGGATGCGGTGAGTTCATGGTGGACGAACCTCTTTGGGCATGCAGAGCCCCACATTGCCAATGCTATCAAAGAGCAGTTGGAACAGCTGGAACACGTTATCTTTGCTGGATTCACTCACCAACCCGCAGTGGAACTGGCCGAGCGCCTGGTGCAACTCACCCCATCCGGGCTGGAACGGGTGTTCTTCGCCGACAATGGCTCCAGCGCGGTCGAAGTTAGTATGAAGATGAGCTATCACTACTGGCGTAATTGCGGCTACCGAGACAAAACCCGCTTCGTCACCCTCAGCGGAAGCTACCACGGGGAAACCCTGGGCGCACTGTCAGTCAGCGACGTGGCACTGTATCGGTCTACTTATGCACCTCTGTTGCTCACCCCTGTGATCGTTCCCTCACCTGACGCCTACCAGCGCGAAACCGGCGAAACTTGGGAGGCATTCGCCCAGCGCCGCCTGGACGATATGCGCACGGTATTCGAACAACAAGCCGATTCACTGTGCGCGGTCATCATTGAACCGCTGGTGCAATGTGCAGGGGGCATGCGCATGTACCATGCAAGTTATCTACACGGCTTACGCCAACTGTGTGATGAATTTCATGTCCACATGATCGCTGATGAAATTGCCGTGGGGTTTGGTCGTACCGGAACCCTGTTTGCCTGTGAACAGGCACATATTCGGCCTGATTTCATGCTTCTATCCAAGGGACTGACCGGTGGATTCCTGCCGCTCTCTGCAGTGCTTACCACGGCTGAGGTCTATGCCGCCTTCTATGCCGAATACGCCAGCCACAAGGCTTTTTTGCACTCTCACAGCTATACCGGTAATCCGTTGGCGTGCCGTGCTGCCCTAGCCACCCTGGACTTGTTTCGTGATCGCCCAGTACTCGAACAAAATCGTGAACTAGCCGCCCATCTGGGGCGCATGGTTGAACCTCTGACCGAGCATCCTCACGTTGCCGATGTGCGGCAAACTGGAATGATTGCCGCTGTGGAGTTGGTACAAGATAAGGCTTCACGCACCCCTTTCCCGGCGGTACAACGGCGGGGACTGGATGTGTATCTCTACTGCTTAAAGCACGGTGTACTGCAGCGCCCCCTTGGCGATATCATTTATTTCATGCCACCATATTGCATCACTCCTGAAGAAATAGGAGTGATGGTGCGTACTGCCATAGAAGGTATCAACCAAGCTACCTCTCGCTGAGATCGCGTCGAGGCCTGTTGTGGCAGCACTACTTCACTGTGGGAGGGCGCGACGTAACAAGCAAGTCGTGTCTGGGTTGTATTGAGGTGTCCTATGCTGGTTCAGCTGCAACAGTATCCTCCAGCACATCCACCACTGCCGACTCGATGACGGTCAAATCCGGGATCAGGGCTATCTCATCACGTATGATTACCCTCGCACTTGCCCCGAAGGGAAGTGGCTCGTCACTCTCCGCAACGATAAGATCTTCGGCAGAAATCGTGGTCAACCTTGGGAACCCCTGGGTTAAAAGAGCCAGATATGGGAAACGGGGCCTACCACCAAGAGCCTTGAGGACGGCCACCCGTGCATGCAGTGTGCTCTCCGCCTGCTCGGCACCGGCCATCTGCGCATAGCTGATCAAAGGTACCCGCCAACCACGCCAAGGGATCCTTCCCAACAGCCATGCTGGAGCATCTGCAACCGGCTCTGGGGAGGCCAACGTAATGATTTCCGTCACGTTGGTATTAGGGAGCAGAATTCTCGCTCCTGTTGTGGAGATTAAAACTCCTCGAATATCTGTATCTGCTGCCATAGTCATGCCCTGCTCTCCACCCCGATTTCTGCAACCAAGCGCTGTGCAAGTGCTTCAGGTTCACCGCTAAAACTTTCCAATCCAGCTTCTAGGGTGGCATCCACCATGCTGCTTACCACACAGGTTACTGAGGATTGGGTCCAAACAATGCCACCATTTTCCTTGACAGTTTGTGCCCCGCGCAGGGCATCACGAGCCATACCCGAAAGAATCAGGGCATGCAGGTTCATCCCAAAGGTAGTCGCCAAACTGCTGAATGTGTCATCGATCGAGGGCGAATAATCATCCTCGTCAGCTCTTGGTAACAAGCCCACGCGACCGGAACGACTGAGTCGCAAACGCTGTCCGGGTGGAACCACCAGCACCTCGCCATGATGGACTTGCATAGCTTCTTCTGCACGCTGTACTGAAAGGGTACCCACCGCTTTGAGTTGCTTAATAAAATTACTAAAAAAAGCATCATCCATATGCTGCACTACGACGAGGACAGCAGCCAGATTAGCGGGCAAGCCTCCCAGAATTGAACGTAACGCATCGGGCCCACCAATCGAGGCCCCAATGGCAATGACCTGACCAACACCGACCCGACGAGGCGCCAACGATTCCAATCCGGTCTGCCCTTGCTGTAGAGAGGGCGTGACATCCCTTGGCCCCAGTGGGAGCAGCTCGAGGCCATCAAACTCAGCTGGCGTCGAACCAGAGAGGCCAGGATTCAAATAATCAACAGTCCCCTCATCTTCCACTGCGGAAAGAGGGGAAGGTGAAATGGAGATGTCGGTATCTCCTGTTGCTTGCTGGCTATCTTCAACAAGATCCCAGCTCGGAATAGCTGCCTCCGACGGTTTAACACTCGCTGGTTCAGGAACGGGCTCCTCGAGCATCTCATCAAGCATCCATTGAATATCTGAATCCTCAGCCGATACGGGTTCAGTATCGGCTTGTTCCTCATCCACGATCAATTCTGATACGGTGTTCGAAGCATCCAATGACTCGGCCAAACTCAGACTTTCCTGACCAGGGTCTGACCCGGACTCTGACTCGATCGAAGGGACGCTATCCCCAGAAATATCCCTATCAACAACCTGCTTGCCTGCCTCACCACCACTCAAGGGGGCGACCTCATGCAATGGTTCCAGGCACTCCGTCTGCACAGCTTGCAAGACATCCTGAGGCCCAGAACCCATATTGATGGCACTCAAATTGGCTTGCTCTGATCCTTCTTCGAGCCGCTGGTTTTGAGCTGGCAAATCGTCAAGTTCATCCTCCGGTACTGGTGGCATATCTAATAAATTTTCAGCCAGCCAGATATCAAGTTCGTTCGTCTCTGCTTCGGGCTTACTCTGCCGTACCGGGACTGACATTTCACCAGCGTCGTCTAGCGGCATCCCCATATCCGCAGGCGTTGCCTCAGCAGCGGTCGGTTGCTGCGGAGTCGGTTCATCCGTGGTCGCTACATCCAGATTTTCAACGTGGCCCGCCAATTCATCAAGTAGTTGATCCAATTCGCGGGATGTATCGGGGTTCGTCTCATGTTCAATAACTTGACTCTCGGTTTCAGTCTCTTTGGCTAACATCGATTCAATTTCAGCTCCCATGCGTGCATTCAGAGCTAAACTCTCCTGAGCGGGTCGATCGGTAGCAGAATCCGGAAGAGCTTTTTCCAAATCCACCTCTTCCGGCACTTCCTTTGGAAGGCTAGAATTCGTCACGGGCTCATTTTGTATTGCAGTGGTTGCAGCTGACTGGATCTGTACCGGCTCCGCCAATTCGGGCCGAGGTGGATCCACATCGGGGCGTCCGAAAACCTTGGCAGCCAAGTGTCGGGCCCATCTTGCCTGGTCCCATCCATCGAGTGATCGAGAGGCTTCGGCATCGTTGATCATCAATCGCTGGTGATCCATATCCATCATGCCCATGATCTGATCGATAGCCTCATCCAGGTCAGGATCGAGATTGACCAGCACTACTTCGGCGCCACTCTCGGCAAGAATCTTCGTATCAGCCTGAAGATGATCAGCATCTAATTCGCATACGACACACACACCCGATTCGATAAGAACCTCTCGCAACCGCCTACCCAATTCTTTATCGTCATAAACCAACGCGACTGAAATGGATTTGTGTTCAGGCGATGCTTGCATTCAACACCTCCTGGACATTTTTCAGCAGATCACCTTCCTTGTAGGGCTTGCCGAGAAAACGCTCCACGCCGATCTCTACAGCACGCTGGCGATGTTTTTCGCCTGTTCTCGAGGTAACCATGATGATTGGAATAGGGCTTAAGCGTGGATCGTTCTTCATGTAGGTGGCCAATTCGAAACCGTCCATGCGTGGCATTTCGATATCCAGCA
>VAOW01031927.1_pt1 | contig 14873 bp, 13 predicted proteins | sample 3393921 | NCBI WGS metagenome assembly VAOW01 (sample SAMN08290428, study PRJNA428436) | hydrothermal vent metagenome | isolation source: Deep-sea hydrothermal vent chimney | place: Indian Ocean: Southwest Indian Ridge | depth 2742 m m
TCTTTTCCGTAAGTATGGAAGGAGGTAACCGTGGAAGAAAAAATCATAGAACTTAAAAATCTCACAAAATGTTATGACCAATTTACGGCTGTCGATCAATTAAACCTTTCGGTTTTCAAAGGTGAAATTTTCGGGCTGTTGGGGCCGAACGGTGCCGGCAAATCGACCACGATATTGATGATGTTAGGATTGTCGGAACCTACTTCCGGTTCTATTACCATTTGCGGAATTGACCCTACACGAAATCCCATTGATGTAAAAAGAAAAGTAGGATATCTTCCTGAAAACGTGGGCTTTTATGATGACCTTACCGGCCTTGAAAATCTTATTTTAATAGCTCGGCTAAACGGATATTCTTATCATGAAGCGTTTGAGAAATCGAAAGCAACCCTGCAGAAAGTAGGCTTAACCCATGACGCCGGCAAAAAAACCAGTACTTATTCGCTCGGTATGCGTCAGCGGTTAGGGTTAGCTGATGTGCTGATTAAAGATTCGGAGGTTATCATTCTCGATGAGCCCACTTTGGGAATTGATCCAACCGGAATTCAGGAGTTTCTGAATTTAATCGTAGAATTAAGCCGGAAAAATGGTATTACGGTACTCTTCTCTTCACACGAGTTGCATCAGGTGCAAAAAGTATGTGATCGTGTAGGACTACTTGTTGGAGGCAAACTCATTGCGCTCGGAAATTTAAACGAACTGTCGCGGCAACTTTTCCATACAGCAGCCTATCAAATTATGGCTGAAATTAAATGGTCTGACGGAAATCACCAGATCGACCGACTGAAGGCTATATTTAAGGATATCCCGGGAATAAGTGCCGTCATACAAGAAAAAAACAATACGTATTTCTTCGACTGTGAAGCCGAAATATCATCTGATATTGCCCGGTTGGTTGTGGCTTCCGGAGGTGAATTAATAACTCTTACCAAAAAAGAATATGGTCTCGATGAGATTTATTATCGTTATTTCGAAGGAGGATTAAACCATGAATAGTGAAACAATAAGCAAGAGTAAAATACCTTTATTTTCGGCAGAATCCAAATCATCAGTTTCTATAAATCCATCACCTTTTAGGGTATTGCTTCAAAAAGAAATATCAGATCAGGTCCGAAGCTGGCGGTTTATTATTCTTATTTCTCTCGTAATATTAACCTGTCTCGGTTCACTTTATACTTCTCTCGGTAGTTTTGCCAGGTTAGTGAAACCCACCGAGGCAGAAGGAGCTTTTTTCTTTTTACGTTTATTCACTCTTTCTAGCGGAAAATTACCGTCGTATGTCATGTTTATTAGTTTTCTCAGCCCGTTACTGGGTATTGGATTGGGATTCGACAGTATTAATTCCGAATTTAACGGAGGTACTTTAAGTCGTATTCTTTCGCAACCGATTCATCGCGATAACATACTTAATGCAAAATTCCTCGCCCCACTTATCGTTATTAGCGTGATGTTTTTTTCGTTGGGATTTTTGGTTATGGGCTCTGGTTTGATTGCACTCGGTATTCCACCGACTGCCGAAGAGTTTATTCGAATCATCTTGTTTATTCTCATAAGTATTGTTTATGTGGCTTTTTGGTTAAACCTTGCTGTTTTTTTATCGGTAAAATTTCGTCAACCGGCCACTGCTGTCCTAACGGGAATAGCTATCTGGTTGCTTTTCACGGTATTTTATCCCATGATCATTAATTTGGGAACACAACTTTTTGAACCGTCAAGATATGCTTCGATGCATTATATTTTTACGTTTCAAAAAATTAAGTTTTTGTTAATGCAACTTGTGCCCAGTCAGTTATTTAACGAAGCCACGACAACACTTCTCATGCCGGGTGTAAGAAGTCTGGGACCAATGACTGTATCGCAACTACAGGGGGCAATTCCCAGTCCGCTACCACTTGGACAAAGCATCTTGTTGGTTTGGCCACAATTAACCGGTTTAATTGCCGTAACCATTGTTTGTTTTGTGCTTTCTTATGTTTCGTTTATGCGACGTGAAGTACGTTCGCGGTAATGGGATGTATCCGGCTTTTATATAATGAAGTTGTTTAAAGTCTAAAGCTAAAAATAATTATAACAAGCTAAAAATCAGCCAATAAATAACTTTTTAAAATAACCTACCCCTACGCCCCTTCAAGAAGGGGAATTAAGGAATTTATTGGCTGATTTAAAGAAAGTTATACTATATCAAACCGATTAGACTTTAGACAACTTCAATACCTTAAATGGGGAAAAACTTATTCCGGGGCCACATTTATTACTGTAAACAGCGAAAATTATCTGGATTACATTGTTGATGGCTGATAAATTTCTTTGAAAACCATTCTCACATATTCAGAAAAACGTATGCTCCATTTCTTCCTCATCCCTCTCTTAGAATTGATATAAATTGAATATATACCAAGCCATCTTGTTCAACAAATTATATTTTTGTTGCAATTAATTTTATAGAAACATAAAAAAATTCATACACCTATGAGAGGAGGAGAATTCCTTGTAAAAGAAATAAACGCAACAGATATTTTTGTTCCGGAAGAGTTTGACGAGGAACAACTTATGATTGCTCAAACCTGTGAAGACTTTGTAGAAACCGGGGTTGCCCCTCACTTTGATGCTTTAGATGAGCATGAAAAAGGCCTGATGGCTTCCCTTCTGAAAAATGCGGGTGAAATGGGTTTACTCGGTATCGCCGTTCCTGAAGAGTTTGATGGCTTTGGACAAAATTTTCTTACCAATATGAAAGCCAACGAATCGATGGGCTCCGCATACTCTTTTTCCGTGGCTTTTATGGCGCATACAGGCATCGGAACGCTTCCCCTGCTTTATTACGGGAATCAGCAACAAAAAGAACATTACCTGCCTTTGCTTGCCACCGGAGAATGGCTGGCCGCCTACTGCCTTACCGAACCGGGAGCCGGTTCCGACGCCAATGCAGGCAAAACCAAAGCTGTTTTATCGGATGATGAAAAGTATTACATTATCAACGGTCAGAAAATGTGGATTACCAATGGCGGTTTTGCCGATTTGCTGACGGTTTTTGCCAAAATTGATAATGATCGTGTGCTGAGCGCCTTTCTTGTTGAATCTTCTTCGAAAGGAATTACCATGAATCCCGAAGAGAATAAAATGGGGATCAAAGGCTCGTCAACACGTCAGATATTTTTTGACGATGTGAAAATTCCTGTTGAAAACCAGTTGGGAAAACGTGGCGAAGGCTACCGTATCGCATTGAATATCCTGCACATAGGACGGATTAAACTGGGAGCTACCGTTATTGGCGGCATGCGTAGATCCATCAACAATTCGGTAAACTATGCCATGGAGCGCAAACAGTTCGGTTCGCGGCTGGCCGATTTTGGAGCAATAAAATATAAACTCGCCGAACAGGTGATTAAAACCTTTTCTACTGAGTCGGCGGTTTATCGTGCCAGCAAAGATATTCAGAATGAAATAGCAACACTGCTGGCCTCCGGAAAAAGCTACGGAGAGGCCAATATTGGTGGTGTGGCAGAATTTGAACCTGAATGTGCTTTGCTCAAAGTATATGGCTCTGAATCATTGGATTACATTGTTGATGAAATGGTGCAGATATATGGGGGAATGGGCTTTTCGTCCGAAGCTCCTGCTGACCGCTCCTACCGTGATTCGCGTATCAACAGGATATTTGAAGGTACCAACGAAATTAACCGGTTGATTATTTCGGATGCAGAACTCAAGCGTGGTCTCCGGCACAAGATTTTACTATTGGAAAAAGCAGCTGAAATTTTGGAAAACAAAAATTCCATTCAGGTTGCTAACGCTTTTGAAGGAGATTACTACGCACTGAAACATGCTTACGTCAATCAGTTGAAGAAAGCGATTATCATTCTGTTTCCCTTGCTGAACGACACCTTTAAAAAAAAGCTGGCTTACGAAGAGGAAATTATGATGGGTGTGGCCGATATGATCATGTATGTGTACGTTCTTGAATCCACACTGCTGCGGGTAGAGAAACTTGACCGGCAGGGATTGAAATCAGATATTTCCGTTTATTGTGATATTCTGGATGTGCTGTTGCACAATGTGATGCATATTTTTCAAAAAGAGACCGTCGATGCTGTCAGCTCCTTCATGGAAGGTGAAGAAAAAGAGGAAATGCTCGCTATTATGCATAAGCTCACCTTTTACCATCCTGTCAATGCTAAAGAGGCGCGCCGGCGTATTGCCGATAAACTAATTGAAGACGAGCGATATAAATTTTAATTTCCCTGAAAATATAATCAAAAAAAATTGCGCTTTGCGGAAAACTACCGAAAGCGCAATTTTTTTATGCGGTAATGGTATCGCTTATTTCAGAATAGCTTTTCCAATGACAAGCCGCTGAACCTGGTTTGTTCCTTCATAAATCTGACAAAGTTTGGCATCACGCATCATCTTTTCTACGAGATAATCAGTTGAGTAGCCCTCCCCTGCCATAATCTGAACAGCATCGGTAGTAACCTTCATAGCCACATCCGAAGCATACAGTTTAGACATTGCTGACAAGATGTTTTTAGACTTCTGACCATTATCATAGGCCCAGGCAGAATGCCAGGTAACCATCCGGGCGGCTTCAATCTCAGTGGCCATATCTGCCAGCATAAAACTTACGCCCTGGTTTACGGTAACGGGTTTCCCGAACTGGATACGGTTTTTCCCCCATCGAAGAGCCGTCTCATAAGCAGCCCTTGCATTGCCGACGCTGAGTGCAGCCACTCCTGTGCGTGTGCGCTCAAAAGTTTTCATGGCAAGTAAAAATCCCTGGCTTTCACCGCCGATAAGATTTTCTTTGGGAACCTCAACATCCTCAAAAACAAACTCTGTTTGAACGGAAGCGCGTTGTCCCATTTTTTTCAGGTTTGAAACAATTTTCACTCCGGGCGATTTTGTAGAAACAACAAAAGCACTCAGGCTGCGCGCTCCCTTTTCGGGATTCACCATAGCGAAAACCGTTACAAACTCGGAAACGGCGCCGTTGGTAATAAAACGCTTTTGTCCGTTCAGAATATATTTATCTCCATGTAAAATGGCCGTTGATTTGATGCCTGCCACATCCGAACCTGCATTGGGTTCGGTCAGCGCATAAGCGGCCACTCCTTTGGCTTCAACAATTTGTCCGAAAAATCTTTTCTTCTGTTTTTCACTGGCTCCGAGCAAAAGCGGTGTAAGCGCAAGGGTATTGGCATCCATACAAATTCCGATCCCCACACAACCGGCACCGAGTTCTTCCGATGTCAGGGCACTCTCGAAAATATTGTGCCCGTTACCACCGTATTCCACAGGAACGGGGCCATTCATCAACCCTTCTACATAGGCCTTTTTTATAATGTCCCAGGGGAACTCTGCCGATTCGTCATATTTCCTGGCATTGGGAATAATTTCACGTTGGGCAAAATCCCGAACTTTCTCCCGAAGTTCAACTTGCTTGGGTTCTAAAGAAAAATCTACCATTTTTTTGATTTATTTGTTAAACAATTTAGATTCATGTCTTTTTGCAAACGTTTTCAAGAAGTGGAAGCAAAAATAAGTTTTCCCTGGAATTTTTTCTATTTTAGTGCAGAATTTTATAAAAGAAAACAAAAAAACAGGCATATTTCATGAAGGAAAATATGTATTCAAAGGGTTTTAAGGCTTTTCTTCAGCTTGAAAGGGCGCTGTCGGAAAACACGGTAATGGCTTACCTGCATGATGTCAGCCTGCTGTTTTCATTCCTTCAGGCAAAAAAAGAGCAGCTCCTCATAAAAGATATTGCCCATGATGATCTTCGTGATTTTTTGCAGTATATTAACGAAATGGGGTTGGGAGCTTATTCTCAAAGTCGTGTGGTTTCGGGTATCAAGTCATTTTTTAGCTATTTGATGCTTGAAAAGATCATCGACACAGACCCGGCAGCATTGCTTGAATCGCCTAAGCTGGGAAAAAAGTTACCTGATGTGCTCTCTGAAACAGAAATTGTTACACTGATTCAATCCGTTGATTTGTCGGAACCGCTGGGAGAACGCAACAAAGCCATATTGGAAACCCTATATGCCTGTGGCTTACGCGTTTCGGAACTTACCGGCCTAAAGCTTTCCGATTTGCATTTTAACGAGGAGATTATCATTGTTACAGGTAAGGGAAACAAGCAAAGAATGATTCCCATCGGCGACAGTGCACAAAAACAGTTGCAAACCTACCTCCAGCTAATTCGAATTCGTATCACACCAAAGAAAGAAGCGGAAAATATTGTTTTTTTAAACCGGCTGGGAGGAAAACTGAGCCGCCAAATGATCTTTCTTATGATTAAAAAACAGGTTGAAAAAGCCGGTATCCGTAAAACGGTAAGTCCGCATACTTTTCGTCATTCTTTTGCTACGCATCTTATCCGCCGGGGAGCCGATCTGAGGGCTGTACAAGAGCTGCTGGGGCACGTATCCATCAATACTACTGAAATTTATACCCATCTAAACGATACCGATTTAAAAAATACCATCCTGAAATTTCATCCGTTGAATATCGGCGAAAAAACAGAATAGCCTTTGTGTTTATCCGGTTGATAACTATCAGGTACTTAGCTGCAATATTCCCTTGCATTTTAAAAAAATAATTTTAAATTTGTCAAGCTTAAAACTTGCCGGTATTATTTCATTTTCTACCCCATGAGTAAATTGCGGATTTTAATCATAGAAGATAGCCCATCGGATGATAAACTTCTCCGGTATGAACTTAGTCGCGATTTTGATTTTGAAGCAGTTACCGTTGAAACAGAGCATGATATCCTTGAAAAACTTTACAGCTTTCGTCCCGACCTGATTCTTTCCGATTATTCCCTGCCGGGATTTTCGGGTATGAGGGCACTTGAAATTCGTAATGAAAGAGCACCATTAACTCCGTTTATCGTTGTTACAGGTTCCATTAATGAAGAGGTTGCTGTTAAATGTATCAAAGCCGGTGCATCCGATTATGTTACCAAAGACCATTTGATGCGCCTGAACGTGTCCGTAAAGAGCGTTCTGGAACAACAGAAAATTCTTTTGGAAAAAGAAAAAGCAAAAGCGGACCTTTTTAAAAGCCTGGAGCGGTTCAGAAATTTTGTGGAACATGACATCTCCGGCGATTATCTCGAAGACAAAGACCGTGTGCTGTATTGCAACCAAAAAGTACTTGATATTTTTGAGTTTGATGACCTTGACCAGCTTAATGCCTATGGCTCCAGAAATTTGTATGACGATGTCGAAGTCAGGAAAAAGATTGAAGATGCCATTTTTAGTAAAGGAAAGATAGTAGATTTTGAAGCACGCATGCATACGCGTACCGGGAAAAAACTTGTAATACTCGAAAATGCTTACAGTGAATTTGATGAGGACGGGAACCTGTTGCTAATCCAGGGTTACCTTATCGATATTACAAAACGGGTTGTTGCCGAAGAGAGACTGAAACATTCTGAAAATCTATTCCGCACACTCACCGAAAACACTTCTTCGGGTATTGTTATTTATGATAAAGAAAGATTCTTGTACGTCAATCCTGCAATTACCCATCTCCTCGGGTATTCGGAAAAGGAGATGAAAGCCATGTATTTTTGGGATGTGGTACACCCGTTAGACCGCAAAATGGTAAAAAATCGGGGTCAAAGGCGTATAAAAAAAGAGAACGTACCCAGAAATTATCAGTTTAGGATGCTGACGAAAACCGGCGAAACACGTTGGGTTGACTTTACGGCAGGTTATCTGCAATTTGAAGGAAAGGATGCAGGTATCGGCAGCGTTCACGATATTACCAAAGAAAAACAGACCGAAGAAGCAATCAGAATGCTTTCCGCTGCCGTCGAACAAAGCCCGCTTTCCGTTGTCATTACCGGTTTGGATGCAAAAATAGAATATGTTAATAATAGCTTTACCAAAATTACCGGTTACACTCTTCAGGAGGTCAAAGAACGAAATCCGAAGATTTTGCAAAGCGGTGAAACACCGGGAAGCGTTTATGATGACTTATGGAATACGCTGTCGAAAGGCAAGGTTTGGAGGGGTGAATTCATCAACAAGCGAAAAAACGGGGAAAACTACTATGAATATAACGTCATTGCTCCCATTAAAGATGAATCGGGAAAGGTAAAACGTTATATTGGCATGGGGGAAGACATCACCCGGCGTAAACAGTTAGAGATGGATTTGCGTGTTGCCAAGGCAAAAGCAGAAGAAGCCAATCGTTTAAAAGCAGCTTTCCTCGCAAATATCAGCCACGAGTTACGTACTCCCCTGAATGGAATCCTGGGATTTTCCGAACTGATACTCGAGATAGAAGAGATTGATTCTATCCAGGAAATGAGCCGGTATATCAACGAAAGCGGACAAAGACTACTGCGTACTTTGGATATGATTATTGCCATCTCAAGATTAGATTCTGGTACTTATGAAGTTAAAAGGGAAGGAGTGGATGTAATAGCTGAGTTCCGTAATGTTTACACAAAGAAATTGCCACAAGCCCAACGCAAAAACCTGGAAATAATGCTTGAGACGGAGTTTGAACACTTTGAACTTTTGGGCGACCGGAATATCATTTCGGAAGCCATAGATGAGATTGTGGATAATGCTATTAAGTTTACGAATAAAGGAAAAATAAGCCTGAAAGCGGGAAAAGCCATAATAAAAGAGAAAGAATTTATTTATTTCGAGATAAAAGACACGGGAATTGGTATTTCGGAAAAAAATCAGGAAAGTATTTTCGAAGATTTCCGGCAGGCCAGCACAGGTTATGGCAGGAGATACGAAGGAAACGGACTGGGGTTAAGTCTTGCCAAAAAATATATTGAGCTCATTGGTGGCTTCCTGAGACTAAGGTCTTCGGAAGGCAAAGGCTCTGTTTTTACCATTTATATTCCAGTTTAACAAAATGTTACTAATGCACTGCAATCAAAAATATAATAATTTATTTAAAAATTCCTAAGCATGGAAAACAGTTATTCTCGCAAGAAAATTTTGTATGTTGACGATGACCTTCAAAGCCGTCTTCTCGTAAAACATGTCATTGGCCGGGTTTACGACCTGTTCCTCTGCTCTACCGTTGCGGAAACTTTACAATTACTCAAAACCGAAACTTTTGACCTTCTTCTGATTGACATCCGTTTGGAAGGAGAAATAACAGGGGTCGAATTATTGGCAATGATACGCAAAACACCTCCTCATGCAGAAGCTCCTGCAATAGCCGTAACTGCCTTTGCCTTTGATGAAGACAAAAAATACATCTTGTCGTCCGGGTTCGCCGACTATATTTCCAAACCGATTAACCTGCATGATTTTAAGGAAAAAATCAGAACTTACCTCGAAAATCAAAGCGTTAATTCTTATTAAAATCAGAGATGGTTCTTCGTGAAAAAGATTGTACCCCGGAAAAAATCTATCTACAGTCTCAGAATACTGAAAGTTCCGTTTTCCTCCAATTTGATAATTGTTGAAGGCCGGATGTTTCGAATCCGCGATCGATAAATATCAACCACATAATCCACCTTTTCCTTAATAATGTCTGCAATCTGATTAAAGATTTGTGGCGTCGGTTCACCCGATATATTGGCAGAAGTAGATACCAATGGATGTTCCAGCTTTCTTATCACTCCCAGGCAATAATCGTCTTTTACAACCCGAATGGCAATACTTCCGTCAGAAGCGATTAGTTTTTTAGACAGGTTCCGGGCTTTATTGTAAACAATCGTTATAGGCGAAGCAGCATTTTCTATGAGATCATAAGCAATTTGGGGCACTTCATCAATATAAAGGCTAAGCTTGTCGGCACTATCCAACAACACGATCATACTCTTCTGCTTATGGCGGTTTTTTAGCTTGAAGACCTTGTCAACGGCTTTTGTATTGGTGGCATCGCAGCCAATTCCCCAAATAGTATCCGTCGGATAAAGCAAAATTTTTCCCTTCCTTAGCAACTCAACTGATTTTTCAACTTCTTGTTTTAATTTTTCAGACATAACAACAATTGTTTTATCTTAATAGTTTCTGCACATTTAAAATGTTTTTTAGGACAAGTCTTTTTCCCGTGAAGGCCACATGGGCGGCAAGGTAAATTTTCAGTCGTTTGGATAACAAATGAAGTAGAGGAAAGAGGCCCGAATCCGAATTCCGGAACGGTAGAGCAAAAGATGGCAGCCACAGGTGCATCCATGGCAGAAGCGAGATGCATGGGGGCCGAATCGTTGGTGTAGTTCATTAAAGCATCACGCATAAGTGCCGCCGATTCCAAAAGTGTAAGTTTCCCGGCCAGATTCAAGCTGTTGGTATGGCCGGAATTTCCCAAAATCAGGTTAATTTTTTCCCGCTCTTTGCCGGAACCGAGAAAATAAACCATAAGGCCTTTATCCAATTGCTTTATGAACCCTGCCCACTTTTCAGCAGGATACTCTTTGGTAAACCACAGGCTGCCGGGAGAAACGGTGATAAATTGTTTGGTTTTATACTGCGAAACCAGTGCAAAGTCATGTTGTGATGGATAGAGTTTTGGCTTGAAAAGCGATGTATCGGTAAAATTATCTATCAACTTCAGGTTACGTTCCACTTCGTGCGGACTTCCCTCCTTTTCAGATATTTTATGTGTTAGACGAAGAGTAAAAAAAAGTGAAAAGGGGTTTTTTCTAAACCCGACTGTTTTCCTCGCTCCCGCAAAAGCAGTCATCAATCCTGTAGAGGCAAACCGCTGTGTGTTGACAACCAAATCATATTTTTGCTCACGAATGATACCGATTAGCTCCCAAAGTTTTTGATATTTCTTTTCCGATTTATCCCATACAATGACGTGTTTCAAATAAGGATGGTAGCGTAGCAATGCATCATTTCCTTCTTTCAGCAGAAAATCAATACGTGCCTGCGGAAAAAAATGATACAGTTTTTCGATCAGTGGTGTTGCCAGCACAACATCTCCGAGCGAAGACGTTTGTATGATTAAAATCCTTTTCATCTCAACGATCAGACGGCTACCTGAAAATCGCGTAAAGCCTCATTCAGCGAAGTCTTTGTGTCGGTAGAGGCTTTTCGCTTTCCGATAATTAATGCACATGAAACCTGAAAATCGCCCGCCGGAAAATGTTTGGTGTAGGTACCGGGAATCACCACCGAACGTGGCGGGACATAGGCTTTGTATTCTGTAGGTTTATCGCCACTAACATCAATAATCTTGGTGCTTTTTGTGAGAACCACATTGGCGCCCAGCACAGCCTCTTTTCCCAACCTGACACCCTCAACTACAATAGAACGGGAGCCTATAAAACAGTTGTCTTCAATAATTACGGGAGCAGCCTGAACAGGTTCCAGTACGCCGCCAATACCCACGCCTCCGCTCAAATGCACATTCTTTCCTATTTGCGCACAAGAGCCTACGGTGGCCCAGGTATCAACCATGGTTCCGCTATCAACATAGGCCCCGATATTCACATAAGAAGGCATCATAACCATGCCGGGAGCGAGATAAGCACCGTAGCGGGCAATAGCATGTGGGACTACCCGCACACCAAGATTAGCAAAATCTTTTTTCAGCGGAATTTTATCATAAAATTCAAACATACCGGTTTCCATGGTTTCCATCTTCCGCAACAGAAAATAGAGAATAACCGCTTTTTTTATCCATTCGTTTACCTTCCACTCTTCTCCCACGGGCATTGCCACACGCAACTTCCCTTTGTCCAATGCATCCACTGTGTCAAAAACAGCCTCTTTTACATCGTCAGTTTCGAGTAAATTACGGCTTTCCCATGCTTTATTTATCAGTTGTTCAGTCGTTTTCATACGCTCCGATTTTTGAGCCAAAATAAACATTTCCGCAATAGGCCGAACAATAATTTTTAACTCTGAAAATATTTTTATACTTTTAAGCCCCCAATTAAATGAAAACTCTTTTCTGTTATGAATATACCTGTTGTCAATGGGTTCCGAACCTCCAAAATTATTATTCTGTTTCTAATGTTTTTTATCTCCTCACAGCATGTCTCTGGTGCAGGATTGTGGCCGCCGGTCGGCGCCAGAGAGGCAGGGCTAAACTATAGCTCTGTTGCACTGAGCGATTTCTGGAGTATCCAAAACAACCAGGCCGGCATGGCGCTGATAAAAAATCTGTCGGTAGGTGTTGCTTACGAGAACAGATTCCTTATTCCACACATGGGAACAGCAAACCTTGCCCTTATTTATCCTCTGAAATTTGGTAATATGGGGCTCAGCATGAGCTATTTCGGCTATGCTTTGTATCACGAAATGAAAATAGGGCTGGCCTATGCGCGCTCTTTTGGCCCCCGGCTAAGAATAGGCGTACAACTCGATTATTTGCAAACCGGACTGGGAGATATTTATGGTAGCCGAAGCAATGTAACATTTGAAATGGGGGTGCAATCCGATGTTACCGAACATCTTACGCTGGGGATTTATGTCTATAATCCGGTACGCGTTAAACTTTCCGATTATGCCGACGAAAAAATTCCTGCGGTCTTTCGCATTGGAGTGGCTTATCGTTTTTCCGACAAACTGCTCACCACAGCAGAGGTCGAAAAAAACACCGATTATCAGCCTGTGATATTGCGAGGCGGTATAGAATACAGGTATAAAAAGCAGTTCTTTTTCCGCGTCGGCTTCGGAACTTCCCGTGATATCTTTTCTTTCGGATTCGGCTGGCACAAGAAACATATACAATTTGACATTGGCACTACCATGCATCAGTCGCTAAGTTTTTCACCAGAGACATCACTCGTGTTTTCCTTTTAAAATGAAACGATATTTTACATATTATCTCCTTCTGTATTCGGTTTTAACCTTCATTGTAAGGATAGACGCGGATGCCCAGAATGGTGATACGCTACACAATTCTGCTGAGTTCCTGACCAATCAGATGGAAAATCTGGCAAAATCTTCAGACAGGCAACAGGATTATTCCGACCTCGCCGGAAATTACATTTATTATACCAAACATCCTATTAATATTAACGGAAATGGAGTAAGTAAACTGCTTGATTTACATTTGCTTAACGAAGCACAACTTGCTTCACTGAAAGCTTATATCCATGAAAACGGTATTATTCTCAGTATTTACGAATTGCAGTATGTTTCCGGCTTTAATTTCCGTACCATTCAGCAGTTAAGCCCGTTTATCAAAACAGGAATACCGGAAAAAGCGAAACCGTTTTCGTGGAAAAAGGCTATTAAATATGGAGATCATCAAGTGTTAATGCGGTACGGACAGGTATTGGAGACGGCGGCCGGCTACAAGATTCCAGCCGATTCGGCCTGGTTAAAACCGGGATCGGTCTATTTGGGAAGCCCGCAGAAACTATACCTGCGTTACGGATTCCGTTCAGGCAATCATTTACGTTGGGGATTTACGGCTGAAAAAGATGCCGGGGAAGTTCTGCTCCCCGAGCATCTGAGTGACAGCGTAAAACAGATTTTAGGGAGCCAAAAACCACGGTTTCCCGACTTTTTCTCTGCTTATGCTTTCGTTTCGAAATTGGGAATTTTGAAAAAAGCTGTTATTGGCGATTATCATTTGGAATTTGGGCAGGGACTTTGCCTTTGGTCGGGACTGACATTTGGGAAATCGGCGGAAGCCACTGCTGTAAAATATTACGGTACCGGTATTCGCCCCAACACCTCGGCCAACGAAAACCGGTTTTTTCGCGGAGCGGCTTTCACACTCGGAGTGAAAAACATTACACTGACAGCCTTTTATTCACACAACAAAGTGGATGGAAGTTTCTTCATTACCCCCTCCGGAAAGGATGAAATTACCACGATTTTGGAAACAGGAAACCACCGGACTATCAGTGAATTACTTAATGAAAACAGGTTGACCATAAATGCTTTTGGCGGTCATGTCAATTACACTTACAAATTTCTGAAAGCAGGAGCAACCTATTATCAAACGCGGCTAAGTCTGCCCTTAGCGCCCGATACAACGCTTTACCGTCATTTCTACTTCCGTGGAAACCGGTTTAGCAACGCCTCGGTCAATTTGAATCTGCAATTTTCGCACATTTCCTTTTTTGGGGAGATGGCCGCCAATCCTGGCGGTGGAATGGCCGGAATGGCAGGCATCAACACCTATCCTTCCGACCGTCTGACACTGACACTGAGTTATCGTAACCTTTCCCCTGCTTACAAAGTTATTTATGCTTCACCGTTTATGGAGTCGGGACAGGTCAACAACGAGCATGGCATTTATCTCGGTATGAAATTATTGCTTTCGCGTATGTTCACACTGACCGCTTACGCCGATTATTTTAGCTTTCCGTGGTTAAAATTTCAAATTAATGCACCATCCTCAGGAAAAGCTTTTCTTGCCCAGCTCGATATGATTCCGGATAGAAATATCAGCATGTATTTTCGTTTTCGCTATCAGCAAAAGGAAATAAACGTTTCAGGTGCAGAGGACTATCACCCTTTACTGACAGAGAAAAATTATACCGATTTTCGTTATGCTATCGCTTATACTGCCTTCCCCCAACTGATTTTTAAAACGCGTGTCGAATATGTTCGTTTTGCCAAAGCTGCTGACCGCGAACGAGGTTTTCTGATATATCAGGATATTGTGTACCGGTTTGTGAATTTTCCGTTAAAAATTAACTTCCGGTATGCGCTTTTTGATACGGATGGCTGGAACAGCCGTATTTATGCTTATGAAAACGATGTACTTTATGCTTTCACCGTTCCGGCATATTACGACAAAGGTCAGCGGGTTTATTTGCTATTGCATTATAAGTTCCGGAAGTTCCTGGATATCTGGGTGAAAGCGGCACAAACGGTCTTTTTCAACAAAAAGAACATCTCTTCGGGACCGGAAGCTATTGCCGGGAATCACAAAACCGACATAAGACTACAATTACAGTTCAAATTTTAGCGCAA
>VAOW01039983.1_pt1 | contig 14851 bp, 13 predicted proteins | sample 3393921 | NCBI WGS metagenome assembly VAOW01 (sample SAMN08290428, study PRJNA428436) | hydrothermal vent metagenome | isolation source: Deep-sea hydrothermal vent chimney | place: Indian Ocean: Southwest Indian Ridge | depth 2742 m m
ATTTTGTTTTCACACCGACCTTTGAGGTTTTCTCCCTTTTTATCAGGTTCAATGCAATAGGCCTGATCACCGCAAAATTCGCGGTACTGTGGCCTTTGTGCACTCTGTTGCGGTCTTCATCAAAGGCAACATCAAGCACCCGGTGCAAGTTGTTCTCAATCCCAGTAAGCTCGAACCGGGTGTTTGGGCTTACTGGGATTATCTGCACTGAGGCTGTCGGTGACTTTATCATTTAATGCCATGCAAATGGATAACATCAATACCTCATCTAATTTCTGGATCCAAGACCTTTTGAGCCCGATTGTCTCGGGGGGTGATGGCGGGCCCGGATCTGAGAATCCAATCCGGCATAATAGAATAAAGCTGGTAAGCTGTGCCGATTGAGCCAAGCGAAAATTTCCTCGACCCGGCGACGGGGCAGGCAATAGACAATTCCAGATTCACCCGGATGCTCCGTGCGGATGAACTCAAGTAGACGCTCCCGATCATTGCGCCCACCTTCAGTTACCGCGATAGCGGATATTAGAGCAATCGAAACCACCAATGAAAGCGTGTGCCTGATCGAGTTCCAGGCGGGCAATAATTTCGTACCGGGTCGATTTATTGGCGGTGGCGGTCAGGGCCACTCACGGCACACCGGGGAAACATTTCTGCAGGCGCACCAGCCGGATGTATTCCGGGCAGAAATCATGTCCCTACTGGGGGGGGGCTCAATGCGCCTCATCGATGGTGAACAGTGATAGTTTACGCGGCTGAGCCATTGCAAAGTACGTGATTTCCGTGGCGATATGGAGTAGATCGATTTTACCGGCATAAATGGCCTGCTCGATAGACAAGCATTTACCCGCATTCAGGCCTGAGTTGAGAAAAGCCGCACAGACACCATTTTGGCGCAAGGTCGCCACTTGATCCTGCATAAGGGCAATCAACGGAGAGATGATGACGCCCATGCCTGGGCGGACCAGCGCCGGGATCTGATAACACAAGGATTTCCCTCCCCCAGTAGGTATCAATACCAACACATCGTCACCTCGGGTCAGGCACTTGATGATATCGCCCTGCTGGGCACGGAATCGTTCATAACCAAATACGCGCCGCAGCAATTGCAATGGCTGTTCAGTCTGATTAGAAACGGTGGTTCTGTCATGATCCAGGCTGTTGGGCGTCTTTATCGGGGCGATCGGGAAGAGGACAAGATCAGGATTTTGACTTATTCCCGGTATCGGGAGCCACCCATCGGTTCGCCATGTCGGATCAATTCGATTTCAGCACTACTCACAGGGATACCCTAGGCTAGCCAGCCACCGAGCGTGATCAGTGCGATTACGGCTAACCACACAATCAAGTTTCGATGTACATGGATGATGATGCTACCAAATGCCCGATTGAATCGGGGGGCATCGGGTTGGTCTCCGAGAATTGTGTCAAGCCCAATGGCATTCGCGCCGCTGGCGGCCAGCAGTTGCCGGTTAGTTTCCCGGAGCTTGCCGGAGTATCCCCAGAATAGGCGGGCAAGGGCGGAAAATGCGTGATCAAAACTCCCTGTGATGGCGAAACCCAGCGCTTCGAGCCGAACCGGGATCCAGTCCAGTAAAGAGAGGAATCCCAGAGCGATACTTTGCAGTTCCATGTCCACCCTAGCAGTATCGGTTTTTGCAGAATCCTCAATAGATCTTGTAGGTTGAGCTACAGTGGCAACCAACCGATATAGAATCGCACCCAGGGGGCCGGCAATAACAAACCAGAAAATCACTGCAAATAATCTGGTATTGGCCTGATAAAAAGTAGCTTCAGCCACCTGGCGGGCGCGCTCAACAGCATCTTCCGATACATTCTCTTCGCTAAGAAAGCGCCGGGCAATCTGCTGTTGTTGTGCGTCGTCTTCACGCGCCAAAGCCTCGATAAAGGCATCGACATCGTCTTCGAGGTCGTTAGGGCCAAAACACCAAAACAATACACCGATGCTGAAAACAAGCCAGATTAGCCCCCACCACCAGGACCTTAGAAGCTCACTAAGCCAGGCTGTCAGCAAAACCGGAAGAGCCAGGATCAACAGCAGACGCAATCCACCGAGGCGCAATCCTGCACGCAGGATCAAGTTGTCCAGGGCATGGGTATAGCGCTGCCAGATAGCGGCATCACGGAACTCGTTCAGATAACCCAGCAGACGTTCAAGTACCAGGCCAACCAGTAGAGCAATGAGCGTCATAACGCATCCTTGTTCGTCGTGAATCGAGGTGAGTGCGAAGTTTCCGGCCTTATGAACGGGATTGCAAGATGTTGACTTAACTGCTGGTGTAATCGGCCCCAGTCGAAAGCTGGACCGGGATCGGTTTTACGTCTGGGGGCAATATCAGCATGACCACAGATGCGCTCTCGATCGAGGGTGGGATAGGTGGATAGCAAGTACGAAATCAGGCGGGTGAGTTGATAGTATTGCATGTCCTTGTAAGGCTCACTGTCGGTTCCCTCGAGTTCGATACCAATGGAAAAATCATTACAGTGTTCACGTAATCCATAAAAAGAAACTCCAGCATGCCAAGCCCGGCACAGAAAGGAAACGTATTGGTGCAGTGACCCATTCCGACGGATCAGCACATGGGCAGAGATTTGCAAATGGGCGATTTCGGTGAAATAGGGATGTGCCGAGGTATCCAGTCTCCGCTCGAACAACGCATCGATCCACGGCCCACCGTATTCACCAGGTGGTAGACTGATATTATGAATGACGATCAGTTCGGGAACACACCCGGCTGGCCTATCATCGGCATTAGGAGAAATTCGGTGGGGGGCACTTTCCAGCCAGCCCTGGTTGTTGATTTTCATAGCGGCTCCTGAGTGGGCTGGACAGGTAGTGTGGCCAGCCTCGGCAGGCGAAAAATATCAAATTCCTGGACCGATGCTTGATCGATACCGACATCCACCTCGAAAACCTGCTAGTCCAGGTGATTAGGGAGTAGAGCCTCCAGTATAGCGCACCTACTCTTATAGGTGTCGCAACCTCTGGCTGTGAACAACACGATAGCTATTCCCCGTCAGTTTCGAGACGCCGATCAAAATTGAGTTGGTCCAGCGACTAAATCCCCATAAGCTCAGGTCATAGTGTATTTCTTCTGCCAACGGGAAGGTTCCAGCGACAGGTACGGCTGTTTATCGATATCTAGCCCGGTATAGAATAGCGACCCCATGAATACTATTACTGAAATTGACGACCTCAACCCAACCCAGCGTGCTGCGGTCATGGAAACCGATGCACCCTTGTTTGTGCTGGCAGGCGCGGGTAGTGGCAAGACTCGTGTCATCACGACCAAAATGGCTTACCTGATCCATAATCGCGGTTTGAAGCCCGCGCAAGTGGTGGCTGTAACGTTTACTAACAAGGCCGCGCGGGAAATGAAAAGCCGCACTGCGGGATTGTTGGGCAGCACCGAAAGACGGGGCTTGAGGGTTTCCACTTTTCATACTCTGGGGTTGAATTTTTTACGCCAGGAACTGAAAGCAGCAGGATTGAAAGCTGGATTTTCTATCTTTGATATGCAGGATAGCGCCACTTTGGTTCGTGAGATCGCGCATCAAAATAAACTTGAGGAGGCAGAGTCAGTCCGGTTTCAGATTTCCCGCTGGAAGAATGATCTGCTGACGCCGGAAAGCGTTGCTGCTCAGTGTACCGATATGCAAGAGGTTCTGGTGAGTAAAATCTTTGCCACTTATGAGCGGGCGCTCAAAGCTTACAATGCCGTTGATTTTGATGATCTCATTTTGTTGCCAACCCGGTTGTTGCAGGAGGATGATGGTTTGCGCGCCCGTTGGCAAAATCGTATCCGCCATTTGCTGATTGATGAATATCAGGATACCAATACCTGTCAGTATCAGCTGATACGCTTGCTGGTTGGCGTTGATGGCGGGCTGACTGCAGTTGGTGATGATGATCAATCGATCTATGCCTGGCGCGGCGCGCGCCCCGAAAACCTGCTTCACCTGCAAGAAGATTTTCCCCGCCTGAAGGTGATCAAGCTGGAACAGAACTACCGTTCCACAACGAGCATATTAAAGAGCGCCAACCATCTTATTTCGCACAATTCACACCTGCATGAAAAACGGCTATGGAGTACTCTCGGCGAAGGGGAATCATTGCGTGTACTGCCATGCAAGAGTGCTGATGATGAAGCCGCATGCGTGAGTTCAGAAATTCTCCGCCAACGTTTCAAGGCAGGTTGCAAATACAGTGATTTCGCTATCCTCTATCGGGGCAATCATCAGGCAAGGCCCTTTGAGCGTTGGCTGCGTGAGCAGAATATACCCTATCAGATTTCCGGCGGTACTTCTTTTTTCGAGCACCAGGAAATCAGGGATATCATGGCTTATTTACGCCTGTTCGTTAATCCTGACGACGATGCCGCTTTTTTGCGAGTAGTCAATATTCCACGGCGTGGCATCGGTTCGGGTACCCTCGAAACCCTGGGTCACTATGCCCAGCAAAGGCGCATCAGTTTGCTGGCGGCGGCGGGGGAATTGGGATTGGCTCAATTGCTCTCACCAAGAGCACTCAAGGCATTACGCCGGTTCAGTGACTGGATTGAGGAAATGAGCTTGGCCACCCGCGATCCTGAGGCGGAAATAAAATTATTATTGCGCCACCTACTGGAAGCTATTCAATATCAGGCCTGGCTTGAGGAGCAATATGACAATCCCAAAGCAGTAGCCCGACGCATGGAGAATATTCATGAGCTGATTGCCTGGTTGAATCGGCTTCAGGAAGATGAGCCGGGCAAGGGCCTGGCTGCGCGGGTTGCACACCTCACTCTGGTGGGTATTCTTGATCGCAATAACAAAAAGCAGGATCAGGATGCAGTTCACCTGATGACTCTACATGCCGCCAAGGGCTTGGAATTTTCACATGTTTTTATGGTTGGGATGGAGGAAGAATTACTGCCGCATCGTGCCAGTCTGGAAAGTGGAGATATCGAAGAGGAGCGGCGTCTCGCCTATGTTGGGATCACCCGTGCTCAGCGGACCTTGACGCTGACTTATTGCACCAAACGCAACCGGTATGGCGAGGAAATCGAATGTGAGCCCAGCCGCTTTCTGGAGGAATTACCGCATGAATACCTCGATTGGCGGCGTGAACCGGCCAGTTTGGAAGAAAAGCGCGAGGTGTCCCGAGTGCATCTGGCCAGCATCAAGGCATTGCTGGAATGATATCCAGAACAGACAATTTACCGATTGGCGTGTTTGATTCCGGGGTCGGTGGGTTAACCGTTTTACGCGCCCTCCATGCCCGCCTGCCACGGGAATCCATCCTTTATCTTGGGGATATGGCGCGCTTGCCTTACGGTAGCAAGAGTCCACATACGGTGAGTCGCTACGCCTGCCAGGCAGCGCAGATCCTGGTCGATCGTGGCATCAAGCTGTTGGTGGTTGCCTGTAATACCGCCTCGGCGGTGGCTTTGGACGATTTGCGGAAGGCCTTTCCGGACTTACCGGTCGTCGGCGTGGTGGAACCTGGTGCTGAGGCAGCGTGCGCGGTATCCAGGACGAGGCATGTGGCTGTAATTGCTACCGAGGCGACAGTGCGAGGTGGCGCCTATGTCCGCGCCATCCATGCCCTGCGACCGGAAATTAGGGTCAGTACTGCGGCTTGTCCACTGTTTGTCGCTTTGGCCGAAGAGGGCTGGCATACTGGACCAGTCGTGGAGGCGATAGTCTGGGAATATCTCAAATCCCTGTTGGAGGCCCCGGTGCCCGATGTTCTGGTGCTGGGTTGCACCCATTTTCCCGTGCTTGGAGAGGCTATTGCCAGGGTCGCTGGCCCGGGTGTGCGTCTGGTGGATTCCGCCTTCACTACGGCTGAGAAAGTAGCCAGATTGCTGGCCCGGCAAAAGCTGGTAGCTGATCCTGAATCACCGCCTGCCCGGGTGCATTTTCTGACTACGGACGACCCTGAGCATTTCCTGCGTGTGGCCAAGAGTTTTTTAGCGGCTAAATTAATTACCGGAGAAGTAGAATTGGTGGATTTGTGTTCGCCAAAGCTGGGGTGGAAATATCCATGAGGCCTTTATACGTAGGCCACCCTTGCACCTCGGCGTTCAAGTCAAGCGAATCTACTAACTGAACCACCGGTCAGGTAACAGGATCGGTGTTTTCGATCAGGAGCTGGGCGAGTTGGGCTCTCCTGTTTGCAAGGCGGCCCGGGCCTCTTCCGGATCTTCCAGACCACTGGTGGTGGCCAATGCGATGATGAGCAGGCTGAATCCGGTGATCAGAACCATTCCCCACGGATAGGTGATCCAATCTAATCCACCGGTCAGGTTTTTGGGACCCAGATAGGTAATCAGCCACATACCGGTGAAATAGGGCAGCAGCCACCAGGCCCCTCGCCAGTGGAGGTGCGCCAAGGAATGCTCTCGAATGAGCTCAATTGTTAGGTAGGCGGTAAAAAATAGGCCAAGCATGGCAAAGAGAAAGTTATCAGTCTCGGCACCACTCCAGTAAATAATGAAGTTAGAGACGATAAATGCCAGTGGGGCGATGATCCAGGCTCCACGCAACAGGAAAGGTCGGCCATGCGTATCGACCGGTAGTGTTTTGCGTAGAGTAAGGAGTACCACCGGCCCGACTCCGTAAGACAAAACTGAAACCGATGAGATATAGCTGACTAGCTTTTGCCAGGAGGGGAACGGGAAGAAAAAGAACAGCCCGAAAACATAGGTGACGAGCAGAGCGACCCAGGGTACGCCGGGACCGATAACTAATGAAAACGCTTTACTCATCAGACCCTCTTCCCCGGTTGCGAAGACGACTCGTGAAGTGGTGGTGGAATAGATGATCGCAGTACCCGATGGGGAGACTACGGAGTCGATATAGAGCAGGATGGCCAACCAGCCCAGACCGAGTATCCCCGCCAGTCCAGCGAAGGGACCGGCGATGCCGGAAAAGTGTAGATTGGCCCAGCCCTGTGCAAAATCCCCGGGTGACACGGAAAAGATCATGGCCGTTTCGAGTAGTCCGTAGATGAGAATGGCTAATATGACAGAACCTATGACCGCAATGGGAATATTGCGTTTCGGGTTGCTGGTTTCCCCGGCCAGCTCGACGGCCTGGCGGAATCCAAGAAAACTGAATACGATCCCGGAGGTGGCGACAGCCGAAAGGATACCTTCTACACCATAAGGTGCAATGCCCTGGGCGGTGAAATTACCGGGATGGAAGCTGACGAGCAGCAACATGATGATGGTCAGAATGGGGATGGCCAGTTTCCACCAGACCAGCACATTGTTGATGCGCAACAGCCAGCGGATGCCGAAGGCATTGAGGCCAACGAAGAAGGCGAGCATCAGCGCGGAAACCCAGAAGCCGGTTGTCGTGAGGACGCCGGTTTCAGGGTGTACGAAGCCGGGCAGGTAGTTGTTGGCATAACTGAGCACGGCCATGACTTCGACCGGCGACACGGATACATAACCGAGAAAAACTACCCAGCTCATCACCAGCGCCATCAAGTGCCCGTGACTGAGCTTGGGAAATGAAACCACTGCACCAGCACGTGGGAAGGCGGTGGCCAGCTCGGTATAAACGAAAGCCAGTAGGAGTATGGCCACACCACCGATCACCCAGGAAAAAATACTGGCCGGCCCTGCCATCTTTGCTGCATGCAGCGGGCCGAACAGCCAGCCTGAACCGATCATACCACCGAGACTGGCGAACAGCAGGCCGATAATTCCCGCCTCGCGCCGCAGTTTACCGGATGATGGGGTGGCGTGTTCTGGAACGGTTGAGTCGGTCATGATCGTGCTCTCTTGGGTCGATTACGGATACCATTGGCAGGTCGTGAAATCTACCTCGGAAGGTTGCTGATGTTGCGTGGATTATTCGCTCAGCATTCATAAGGAAAGCATCGGCTTTTACCTTCGCGAATAACGGCATACCTGACAGGCCAGTGGCCTCACCTGGTTGATACCAGCCTTTGTAAGGCAGCGGAGATTTATCCCTCCTGGAGTTCAGCTGATATCGGGCAGCCATTGTCTGGTGGCTGGACATGGCTGGCGGCTTTAGCTAGTACATAATCATGGAAGGCCTGAGTGACCGGTGTGTTGCGCTTGCCACGCCGTTGCACCATATACCAGTATCGCTTGATTGGCATGTTTTCAACATCGAGAATCACCAGCCGCCGGGTCAGCAATTCGAGTTCTAGAGTATGTTCTGAGACGATACCCAATCCCAGCCCAGCCCCGACCACCTGCTTGATGGCTTCATTTGAGCTCATTTCCAGGCTGGTCCGGATACTCAGGCCGCGATCCTGGAAAAAACGCATGATGGCCGCACGCGTACCCGAGCCGGGTTCGCGTAGAATAAATCGTTCATGAGCCACCTCAATGAGCGGGATCTTTTTGCGATTCACCCATAGGTGATTCGGAGAACTGATGACGACTAGCGGATTTTCCATGAACGCTTCGGCTTTAAGATCCTTTCCCGAAGGCGGTTCTCCCATGATGACGATATCTGTTTCATTGTTCGCCAGTTGCCGCAACAGGATTTCCCGGTTGGTGACATCCAGGCTGATGGCAACTCCAGGATATCGACGCGAAAAATCAGCCAGCAAGCGGGCGGTAAAATAATTAGCGGTAGAAGCCGTGGTAATGTGCAGCTGGCCACGGTGCAATCCTTTCATGCCTTCCATCACCTCCTCGACTTCGTTCAAGAGTTCTTCGATCTGACGGACATATTCGAGCAGCGCGTGCCCGGCGTTGGTTAGATCCACGCTGCGCCCCATGGGTTCGAATAACGACAGGCCGATATTATCTTCCAACTGACGGATCTGCATGGAAACCGCGGGTTGGGATAAATGCAGGCTTTGCGCGGCAGCAGTAAAGCTTGGATGGCGGGCAGCGGCAGAAAATACCTCTAATTGGCGCAGGGTCAGGTGCATAGTGAATAACTCATAATATAAAGCTTATTATACCTATAATAAATCGTGAATTGTATTTATGATAAAGAGCAATATACTTGCTTTATCGATTGCGGAAGATATCCCGGTTGAGACAATACTGAATTTATCATTTTGTTACGGAGGAGCCGCATCATCGCTGTCAAAAGTTATAGCGCAGGCGTCAAAGAATACCGCGAAACCTATTGGAAACCCGAGTATACGCTGAAGGATACTGATATTCTGGCTTGCTTTAAGATTACGCCACAGTCCGGTATATCGCGTGAGGAAGCCGTGGCGGCGGTAGCGGCAGAGTCCTCGACCGGCACCTGGACCACGGTCTGGACGGATCTTTTAACCAATCTCGATTACTACAAGGGCCGTGCCTACGCGATCGAGTCTGGCGCATACCGGCCCTGGTGGTCACCATTTTTGGCGATGATTCCGTCTTGCAGTTCGGTGGCGGCACCTTGGGCCATCCCTGGGGCAATGCGGCGGGCGCAGCGGCCAACCGCGTGGCGCTGGAGGCTTGTGCCGAGGCGCGCAACGCAGGTCGTGACCTGGGAAAGGGAAGGCAAGGAAATTCCTGGCCAAGGCCGCCAAATCCAGCCCGGAACTGAGGGCTGCGATGGAAACATGGAAGGAAATCAAGTTTGAGTTCGACACGGTGGACAAGCTGGACGTGGCGCACAAGTAAAACGTTACATCATCTATCAGCCAACTATTGAGGATTGAAACATGAGTGGAGTGACAGAATATAAATCGAGCCTGGGTGATCCATCCAGTCGCAAGTTCGGAACCTTTTCTTATCTTCCCGATTTCGATCAGAACAAGATCTGCAAACAGGTGGAATATATTATTTCCAAGGGCTGGAATTTGGCCATTGAGCACACCGAACCGGAAAATACCATGAGTCATTACTGGTATATGTGGAAATTGCCAATGTTCGGGGAGACCGATGTGGATCGCATCCTCGCCGAGGCAGAAGCCTGCCATAGGACCTATCCGATCCATCACGTGCGTTTGATCGGGCATGACAATTACCATCAAACGCAAGGTGCTGCCATGGTCATTTATCGCGGCAAGCCCGCTTGACCCCACCAGGGTCGTGTATTCCGGGGAATCCCTGGACGGAATGATCAGGGGTTTCTGATCTTGTCCCCCGTGACCGGTTTATCCGGCGAACCTGAAGAGAGGAAAAGTCATGCAAGATGTCGATATAGATCAATACCGGGTTCAACAGGAACCCTATTACAAACCGGTGGCCAACGAAGTCCGGCTCTATGAGGCCGCCTATCAGGTGCGCATGCCGATCATGCTCAAAGGGCCGACGGGATGCGGCAAATCCCGTTTCGTCGAATACATGGCCTGGAAGCTGGGACGTCCGTTGATTACAGTGGCCTGTAATGAGGACATGACCGCCTCGGATCTGATTGGGCGTTTCCTGCTTGATGCCAATGGTACGCGCTGGCAGGATGGCCCACTGACTACTGCCGCGCGCATCGGTGCGATCTGCTATCTCGATGAAGTGGTAGAGGCCCGGCAGGACACGACCGTGGTGATCCACCCTCTGACTGATCATCGGCGCGTGCTGCCGCTGGAGAAAAAAGGGGAGCTGGTGACCGCACACGAAGATTTCCAGATAGTGATTTCCTACAATCCTGGGTATCAGAACCTGATGAAGGATCTCAAGCAGTCCACCAAACAGCGCTTTGGTGCGTTGGATTTCAATTATCCCACGGCGGAGATCGAATCTGAGATCGTTGCCCATGAAACCGGGGTCGATAGAGAAATCGCCGCGAGACTGGTGCAGGTTGCCCAGCGTTCCCGTAATCTCAAGGGACATGGGCTGGATGAAGGTATTTCCACCCGATTGCTGGTTTATGCCGGACAGTTGATTGCCAAGGACATCGAACCCAGGTTAGCCTGTGCGATGACCCTGGTGCGGCCAATTACCGACGATCCGGATATGCGCGACACGCTGGATGCAGCAGTCGCCACCTACTTCTAGGGCATATCATGCGACCCTTGGCGGAATACATCACCGGATTACGCGAAGATCTGGTTTTTGAGACCGAGCTGCGTGGCAAGAGGCTGAGTTTTCAGTCGACATGGGGACTATTTTCACCCCGCGAGGTGGATGCGGGTTCCCGCTTGCTATTGCAACATATCGAGGTAGCTGATGATGCAAGCTGTCTGGATTTGGGCTGTGGCTATGGCCCTATCGGTCTGACTTTAGCCGCTTTGGCACCACAAGGCCGGACTCTGCTGGTAGATAAGGATTTTGTGGCGGTTCAATACGCCCGCGCCAATGCGCTACGTAATGGTCTCGATCATTGCGAGGTCAAACTCAGTAATGGTTTCAATCAAATCGATAATCGCCAGTTTGATCTGATCGCTTCTAACGTTCCCGCCAAGGTAGGCCGCGAGTTGTTGTATATCCTGTTATATGACGCCCACCAGCACCTGCAGTCCGAAGGCCGCTTTTATGTGGTGACGATAACCGGATTGCGTGAATTCTTCGCCCGGGCCATGCGTGAGGTATTCGGAAATTACGATAAGATTAAGCAGGGGCGCCAGTATACGGTGGCCTGTGCAGTTCGTGCAGATTGGTCTGGCGCCCGTCAGGGAGGGAAACGATGAAGATCAATCTGGATGAATATGCCGGTTGCCTCAAAGATGCGGTACCTGAAGTTCTGGAAGTTCTTGAGGCCAACTACGCCGAGGCAGCTCGGGTAATGAGTCCGCAAGGACTGCACGACTATCTGCAGGGCGCGCAGGCTTTCTGTGGACAGGGCCGTGGATTGGCATCGTGGCTGGAAACCATGCCTCTGGTCTGCAAGGAAGTGGGCGACACCCTCATTCCCGACGTGATGACCTCCTGCATGAAGCTGACTTCCATGGTCAGCGGCGAAGTCGTGCGCTTGGTGCTGGCTTCCTTGCCGATTGCGGCTAGAAGGCTGGGCGATGCCGAGCGGGTACTCAAATATCTGGACCTGATCCATCAACTTTCCGCCCGGGTGCCGCGAAGTCTCCGGCCAATGCTAGGGCATATTGGCGAGTTACTAGGCAAGCTGACGCTCGATGGACTGCGACGCTGGGCTTTATGGGGCGCACAGGCTTATGCCCTTGATCTCGCCAGGCAAACCGCTTATTTTGGCCTGGAAACCCCGGATAGTCAGAAGATATTACAGCAGGAACGTCACGGTATCTTATTTATCGATGTCCAGCGCAAACTGAATTCCTATCTGCGCGCGCTCTGGGGGCGCGATTTCTTGCTACGTCCCACCTCTGGGGAGTATACGGGCCGCGAGGGGCTGCGCCCCTACCTGGAAGGCGGTAGCATTCATTTGCCAGATGCCGTGGATGATATCGATGGTATTCCTGGCTTGGAATTGTACCGAGCCGCCTGTGCCCATGTAGCGGCACATCTGGATCATGCGCGTGAGCCAGTATCCGCTTGGGCAATCAACCCGGCGCAAATGTTTCTCATTGGATTGATCGAGGATGCCCGGATCGAGACGCTGGCGATCCGTGAATTTCCGGGTCTCTACAATCTTTGGGCGCAATTTCATGATTTACCCGTAGCTGATAAAAAGAATCCGGTGGTCTCCCTGCTGGAGTGCTTGGCTTCGGCATTGTTGCATGGCGAAGCGCGAGCGGAAGATGTGCCCCTGGTCGGGGAAATGCTGGCTGCTTTCCAGTGGCATATTGGAGAAAACGCAGAAGACAATCGCCTATCCCGGGATCTCGGCATTGATCTGTATAATCGAATTCAACAAGACATGGCCATACCTTCCTGGCACAAGCTGGAAACCGAGGTAGGAATTCCCTATCGGGATGATAATCGGATGATCTGGCAGTTCACAGAAAATGCTGGAGATGCCAAAGAATTTCTACCGGGCGCCGAACACCCGGGCCACGAGACTGCGCCGGTCATAGGGAAGGTTAACGAGATCAATGGCGATCTAACCGGTGATGATATTGAAGAAGCCTGGCGTCTGGAAACTGAACTATTTCCTGATGAAGGTCATGACATCAGTGAGACTGAAATGGAAGGCAAGGAGCCGGTTTCCGTGCCCTGTCACTACAATGAATGGGATTATCAGGTGCAACTCTACCATCCCGGCTGGGTGACGGTGCTGGAGAAGCGTCAGCCCAAGGGAGACCCCGATGAGATTGATTTGATCCTGGACAAGTACAAACCCATCGCCAGTCGTCTGCAGTACATCATTGATGGACTGATCCCGCAGGGCATTGTGCGCAAACGTCACCAGGAAGAGGGTGATGAGATTGATATCAATGATGCGATTAAACTCATGATTGATTTGCGTAGGGGTGAAATGCCCGATCCGCGGGTGCATATCCGTTATGAACGAAAGGTCCGTGATCTGGCAGTCATGCTGCTGCTCGACCTGTCGGAATCGACCAACGATTCCGTGCGGGGTTCTGATAAATCGATTATTCAGCTGGCCCGGGAAGCTGCCGTGCTGCTAGCCTGTGCGGTGGATGCCATCAATGATCCCTTCGCTATTCATGGCTTTTCCTCGAATACCCGACATGATGTGCAATATTACCGGTTCAAGGATTTCAGCCAACCCTATGATGATCAGGTCAAGGCTCGGTTAGCCGGCATGCAGGGCAGCTATTCCACGCGCATGGGGGCGGCTTTTCGACATGCCGCGCATCACCTTTCCCATCAGCCGCAGGTGAAAAAACTGCTGTTGCTGGTATCCGATGGTGAGCCTTCGGATATTGATGTGCAAGATCCTCAATATCTACGTTATGACACCAAAAAAGCAGTTGAAGAGTTAGCTCGGGATGGCATTCGCACTTACTGCCTAACGCTGGATCCTGCTGCCGATAATTATGTTTCCCAGATCTTCGGGCCTAATGGTTACACGATTGTCGATCGCGTGGCTCGATTGCCGGAACGCCTGCCCAGTCTGTTTATGAGCTTAACAAGGTGATATTTTACGCCGCCTGCAGGAAGCCGGGGTTGCGTGATGCTTGCATCGTTTGATTGCTGGATTCGATTCCTCCGTAGCCCGCAATCACCAGCCCGGGAACACTTATCTCGAACTGGCACACACGAGCGCGGGGATTTGGCTATTGTAGCCGACGTTTCCAGCGTACCGCCAGGTGTCGAGGCGATACGCTGATGAATTCGGGTGAATGGCTTTAGATGCGCGCGGCGGTGATCGTCATCATGTGGGAGACGGCGTGCATAAGTTTGCGCGCTGGCCACGGCAGGGGGGCACCACCGGCTTGTCTGGCCTTGTAGGCATGATGGGCTTCGTCTTCGCGCATCTGTTCCAGCACGGCACGATTTTTTTGATCATTGGCAGATAGCTGGTGCAGATGATCGTCAAGGTGGCGGATGACTTGTTGTTCGGTTTCGTCGATAAAGCCCAGACTCCATCGATCTCCAATCAGTCCAGCGAAGGCACCAATACCATAGCTGCCCCAGTACCAGAACGGCCCAAGCAGACTGGGGCTGGCGCCCAGATCGGTGAGGCGATTTTCGCACCAGAGCAGATGATCGTTTTCCTCTTCGGCGGATTGCTGCATAAGACTGCGGGTTTCCGAGTCCCGGACGGTGAGCGCCTGCCCCCGGTAGAGACCCTGGGCTGAGACTTCCCCGGCGTGATCTACCCGGATCAGACTGCCGGAGAGTTTGCGCTCGGCCTCGGTGAGTTCCCCGTTTTCCACATTATCGGCTGGATCGGGTCGCCCCGTACCATAAGGCTTGCTATAGAGCGTACGCAGAGAATAGTCGATTTCTCCTATGAATCGATCAATAACGGAAAGCTTACGCATGGTTCCAATCCTCAAATATTTGACTCTTCAGGAAAATCAGTGGGTAAAAATATAGCGGATTCGCAACAAGAGGGATAGTTTTACAGGAAATAAGGGTAGAGCATCCTGCTC
>VAOW01011811.1_pt1 | contig 14841 bp, 13 predicted proteins | sample 3393921 | NCBI WGS metagenome assembly VAOW01 (sample SAMN08290428, study PRJNA428436) | hydrothermal vent metagenome | isolation source: Deep-sea hydrothermal vent chimney | place: Indian Ocean: Southwest Indian Ridge | depth 2742 m m
GCATGACCTTTCTGACCTTTCTGACCAGCACCCGGCACCACTAGAAATTTATGGTAATTATCCGTTGTCATTTGCCGGATTACTTTCTCAGGCGTTGGTGTCGGTCGACCCGGACTAAACTCCCGTGCGATAATATTGGTTCCTCTAGGAGCTTCTTTTAAATTAATTTCCCTTTGCACACCAAAGGCATTTTTCATTGAACCCGCCATTTGCTTATAGGCATGTTTGTCAATTTCTGAAAAAGAAAACATCAGTACAAAAAACGCCAGCAACAACGACATTAAATCAGCAAAGGTCATCACCCAGGCGGGAACACCTTCAGGACAGCGCCTTTCTTCGGATTCGAAGCCCAGATTCATAATGACCTATTTCTCGATGTATTGGCGTTCATTAGCACCCCCTACGCCGCTTTATTATTGGAACTATATTTATCTTTGTCCGACAGGTAAGCATTTAGCAGACCTTCGATCATGCGTGGATTCAATCCTTCCTGAATAGCACTAATACTTTCCAGTATCATAGATTTATTCAGCCGCTCCTCATTACTTCGATGCGCCAATTTATCAGCAATGGGTAATGCGAAGGTATTTGCAAAAATTGCGCCATAAAAAGTAGTTAGCAGGGCGACTGCCATTGCCGGACCAATTGATGATGGATCACTCATATTTGACATCATCTGTACCAGCCCAATCAAGGTTCCGATCATGCCCATCGCCGGTGCCACATCACCCATTGCCTTAAAGATACTAACACCAATCTCATTGCGTTCTATTGACAGGCTGATCTCTTTTGACAGCATTTTCTGTATTAATACCGGATCATTACCATCAACGACCAGCTGAATACCATTACTCAAAAATTCATTTTTAACTTCCACGCCTTCCAGCCCGAGCAAGCCTTCCTTACGTGCTACATTAGCCAGTTTAATACTCTGCTCAATGATCTCACTGGGTTTCTGCGATTTATATACAAAGGCCTTGGCTGCTACACCGAATGAACTCAGCATGATATTAAGTGGAAACTTCATTAACACGACCATTATCGTACCGCCGAATACAATCATAATGCTGGGTGCATTGTAGAACATGCCAATATCACCACCCATCAATATGGATGTAAAGACCATACCAAGTGCACCGACAAGACCGATCAGTGTCGCTAGATCCATTAATTCATCCTCATTTTATTCTTTGTGTTTTATCTCTCAGGAATAGGAACGAAGACCGTACACCGTGATTATATTGCATACCGCTTTGCTGATATAAATCCTGCCCGACTCTATTAACGGCACAGATAGCCGGAACTTTAGTGATACCCTGCTGCATAGGGCAAAATTCAGCTCGGGAAACTGTTTATCGTTACCGGAATAAAACACCCGATTAGCTTAAGGGTACCAGGTGCCCTTAATTTAGCCTGCCGACTTATCTGTTTAATCCGCACTAACCAGAAACTTACCGGCTTTTTTTGACTTATCTGTCGATTTAGGCTAAAAACACTCCTGCACAGTTATTTGCGGCAGTGTTGTCACCCGCCAATCATAAAATCAGGGTATGCAAACTACCATCAAGAAGAGAGGCCATGTCTAATAAAAAAATATTATATGTTGATGATGACCAGCGGTTATGCCGCTTAATTAGACGATATCTGGAACGTGCGGGTTTTCTGCTAAGCTGTGCCGCCAACGGTGAAGCAATGCATCAGCTACTTGAAACTGAACGATTTGACCTGATTCTACTGGATATTATGCTACCAGATAAAGATGGACTGTCACTGGCACGCGAAGTAAGAAATACTTCCAGCATACCGATCATTTTCCTGACGGCACGCGCTGATATCGATGATAAAGTAAATGGATTTGAAACGGGGGCAGATGACTATATTACCAAACCATTTGAAGAAAAAGAACTCCTTATGCGGATTCAGTCTGTATTACGTCGATCACAACCAGCATCCGGCAATCAGAAACATAAGGAAAAAGCTCATTTTGCTGGCTGGACATTAAATTATATCAATCAAACGCTAATCTCTCCCCGCAGGCAGAACGTTGACATTACCAGCTGTGAATTTCAGATGCTCTCTGCTCTCGTTAACCACCCGGACGAGGCTATCAGCCGTATCGAAATTCTAAAAATCATATCCGGTCGGGAGTGGTCACCACTGGACCGGTCGGCAGATATGGCTATTTCAAAATTACGCAAAAAAATTGAAGACAATCCCAAAAAACCGGCAATTATTCGTACCATTCGCAACAAGGGCTACCAGCTAACCACCGCGGTAAATTACGAGGAAATAAAGACCTGATAGACATCCCCATGGTCTGCCAGAGGGGTCGCTGGGTAAGCCCCCCTGACACAAAGATTTATTTACGAGCGTACCAGCGGCCCCTGAACCTGCTGTACCCAGCCATTAAAACCATATTTCTGTTTTATTATCGACGCATAGCGGCTGGCCTCATCGCGTGTAGAAAAACCGTCAAGACTCAGACGATACAATTTTCTACCATCTATGCGTATCGCATCCAGAGCCGGAAGCAGGCCGGCAGCTTTTAGCTGATTGAGCTGCTGGTGCGCCTTTTTCTCATCACTAAAAGCAACAAGGTTAATCGCATACATCACTGGCTTTTGCTGCACGGGTATCCTGGAAGCGATGGTTCTGACCGATGACCTTTTCGTCGTAAGCTTACTTACCGGCCGCCGCGTTAAGGTAGCCAACTGCCTGGAAGCTATTTTTTTATCGCTGTGGTTATCTATACCTGACAGCTTATTATGTGCCTGCACTTTTATACGCTGCCTGATATTATCTTTATAACTAGCCTTTATGTGAATCAACTCATCACTCAAGTGTGTTAATTTCTGATTCACCGCTATCATATTAATTTTTACTAATCTCGCAACATCAAGGTTTTTCTGTTTATCTGTCACATCTTTTTTATACGATGCCAGTGTGCGCCTTATAACACGCGTTTGCTGCTGGATCTGATAGAACATAAAACCCGAACCAGATACCAGCAACAAAGCCAGAATAATGGCACTATATAAGATAACCCTGTTATTTTTTACATTCTGCTGAGCAATACTCTCCACGGGAATACGTTCCTGCAACCTGACTTCTGGCTGATTTCTTATCCTGGCAACCTTTCGTCTGCATTCCTTTTTCTTCTCGATACGCGGACTGAGCTTTTTAATATTATTCGTTTTAATCTTCCGCTTCCCTGTTTTTATTTCCTCACCAAAAGCTGCGCCTTCATCTCTTATTTTTGAGACAATACTACTAATATTTCGGTTTTCTCTATGGTTTCTATCTTCATTAGCGCGGGACTTGCCACAACGATTCTGGTGCAATAATACGACCTCATCACTAACCTTATCCAGCTCGGACATAAACCCCGGTGCAGATTCATAATTGACCCCATCAGTAAAAAGCCCTTCCGCCTGCTGATTATTATATACGGTCATTGTTCACTCCCTCTATCAGACAATAATAGATTAAGTAAAACAACCCTGTAAAGAATTCATGAATGCACATATCTGCGCCCCTATGTTGATATACACAGTCAGGATTGCAACATCTGTGCCATTTTTGAAATGCGCGTTAAATCAATATGTTAGATAATCAGCTATATTATACGTGACAGTATTTTGACCCCATGGAACCATCACGCCACTATTTTTTGTCTCGACCTGCCTGCGCAGAGGATAATGGCTCTCGTGGAATAATAAAATAAAAACTTGCGCCTCCATTTTTATTATTTTCTGCTCTGATAATGCCGTTATGTTTGTGGATAATTTCATAACAGATAGATAGCCCAAGACCCGTTCCACTCCCTTCCTTATTTCTAGCTGACTGCACAAACTTGTCAAAAACACTTTTCAGCTCATCGTCAGGTCCCCCCCTGCCCTGATCGCTGACACGGAAAGCCACTCCATCGACCCGCCGATTACCTTCTTCTACCAGCAGGCTAGCATCATCAATATACAACTCAATCTGGCTATCTGTTGGTGAGAACTTAATAGCATTAGATAATAAATTACGTATTACACGGGTAATTTTTCCTGCATCATATACTGCCAGCGTATTACCCGAAACAGTCAATTTTATATTTTGTGATCGATTCACAAAAAGAGGACTAAGCTCTTCAGAGACAATATCAACGGCCTCACGTAAATCCTGCTGATTCATTTCCAGTTTCATACGCCCCGCTTCAAACTTGGAAATATCCAGCAAATCATTTAACAGCTCGAGTAAGCGCTGCCCGCTTTCCTGAATACGAGAAAAATAGGTATGTAATTTTTCTGTTTGTAACGTATTAATTTTATTAATGCCAAGTTCAGAAAAACCAAGTATGGCATGCATGGGGGTACGTAGTTCATGTGAAATATTTGCCAGAAAAGCTGATTTTGCCACATTCGCCTGCACCGCCTTCTTCCGTTGTAATGTCAACTCCTTTTCACGCTGTCGAGATTCAAATTCCAGTTTGAGTACCTTCTCATTATTAGCATAAAAAATAGAAATATTTTTCAGTAAAAACAACATATAAACCGCCATAATAATACTTAATATCATGACATCATGGCTGGCTAATATTATACTAATAATAAAGGAGAAAATAACCAGTATAATGAACATCCGGGCAATGTTTTTTTTATACGCCAGGGTTGTGGTTGCGCCGGTAGAAACACCAACAATGATTAGTATAAAAACAATCTGCTGCACATTCCCCAGATAAGGGAATAACAGCAAACTACATGCCCCCCAACCTATGCCAGACAGAGCAGTGCCAATAACGACGAACCTCAGTGCGGTCCTGTCATTAATATGGGTATTTTGTTTTTTATGATAAAAATAGACAACCGCTGTAATAATCCGATAGACATCCACCGCAAACATATAGGCCAACCAGTAAAACAGTGGGTAAACACTCTGCCCAGCCATTAAATAGTAAACTATAAGTACACCGGCAAACATGGTAACAATGGCATATATACGAGTACTGTATAGCTGCTCGAGCTGTGCATGTTTTATATCAAATTTTAGTTGGCTATCCATATCTGGTTATATTATATAGTTATTAAGGAGAACGGATGAAAAGGATACTTATTCCTTGAAAACCGAACATTGATTTCTACCAGAATTTTTACTGGTATATAGCGCTTTATCGGCACGTCTTAATACTTCTTCCGTTTCCAGTTCATCTTTAAATTCTGCTATACCCACCGATGCCGTTACCGGGACGATTCCACCGTTATATTGAAACCGATAAAGCTGTAGCGCCTTACGCAGCTTATTATTCAGCTTAAGTGCGGTATCAATTGAGGTATCAGGCATTACCAGAACAAACTCTTCCCCTCCCATTCTGGCAAATAAATCCATTCCTCGTACTCGCCCAACAATAATTTTTGCAAATAACTTTAATACTCTATCACCGGCATCATGGCCAAAAGTATCGTTAATATTTTTGAAATTATCAATATCCCACATAGCGACACACAGAGGTTCTTTATTTCTCTTCCACCGGTTAGCTTCTATTAATATACGCTCATTATAGGCGGACCGGTTTGCCAGTCCGGTTAGCTCATCACGTAATAATTGTGTGCGACTATTTTCTAACTGCTGCTTAAGTTCCTCTGTCTGCTTTTTTGAAAGAGCAAGTTCGCCGGTCATTTTTTCATATCGTTCTCTTGCAACCCGCTCTTCTTTTTCTTCATATTTTTTATAGTTTTCAATATTTTCCCTAATGGTATCTAGTTGATCCTGTACATCCCGTTTTAACTTACCGATGTCATCGGCTACTCTGACTTTATTTTGTATTTTCCCTACACTGTCATCCAGTGAATTGCGCAAAAGCGCAGATTGACTGGCTGTGTCTTTATATTGCAGCCGAGTCTGTTCTACATATTTTTCTATATCAGCAAGCTGACTGGTTATAGCGACAATAAAGTTACTTAAATCTTTTTTATCATTCTGTAACACAGAAATATTGTTATTAATAAATTCTGAAATCTTTTCGATATTTTTTATCCAGGCACCACCATTATCATTTCCTTCCGGGAGCGCCGCTATCATTGCCTGTTTTTCATTTTTATCAAATTCAGGGATATTCAGGCTCTCAATCAGGACAGAAAAAATATCTATAATCTGTCCTGATATGTTGGCCTGTGTATAAAGATTACTTTCAAGATTATTGGAACTGTCACTACCCCTTCCTTTTCCAATTTCACTGACATAATGCATGATATCTTTAGCAAGTTCATCCAGGATAGTTCCCGTATCACTTTTTTCTTCGATATCAGAAGCATTAAACAGGGTCTGTCTTATATTGTGATCAAAACCACATAGCTGCTGCATGTGTTCATCATTACGTAATGATGTATCGTTCAGCTCCACACTCAACTCATTAATCAGATCTAAAATAGCATGAGCTATTTTCTTATCCGATTGTTTCTGATCAAGTAACTGTTGTATTTTTTTCTTATAAGTAATTGACAGGGAAGAAAAGTTATACCGTGTTAATTCCTGCTTTAAACTTCTTTGAAAGCACTGCTCATCTGTTTCTATCTTTTCCGTTGATGCCTTTTTTTCTGATAAATCATTAATATCTGACTGCTGTTTAAGTACAGAAAATAACTCGTCAAGCCTTGCATCAAGCGCAATAATGTCAATACGATTAGAAACACAGGATTTTATTTTTACCAGCATGGTATTAATATGGCTATTCTCTCCTTTTGCCACCACAACCAGCCTGTTAACTGTTTTCTTTAACGCTTTTCTTATTTCGCTCAGATCATGCTCTGTTTTATCCAGCAACTTGAGAGATTGCTGAAATTTTTTTTTCATTTTTTCCGCTGATTTTGTATCAAATCCTTTTCCTGATTTTTTTGTATTCCCGATCATGTTTCCACCTAACTTAATACCGTTACATAAACTTCATTCCCTTTACCACGATATTCAACACTGTCAAAACTAATGGCTTTTGCCATTACAATCCCTCTTCCATGGCTATTTAATGCTCGCTCTGGGCTTATTTCCATGTATTGCTTCCAGCTAAATCCATCACCCTGGTCGATAATCGTAAATGTCTGCTGTTTTTTTGTTCGATTAAACTCAACTGAAACATTACGACCCCTGTACGGGTCGATAGATAAACGGTGTTTTATTTCAGCTTCCCAATTCCCCGTCTCTGTTAACTTTGTTTTATCTTTATAACTGATGCCCAAATTACCATGCTCAATGGCGTTAATAAATAACTCAGACAGACCCAGCACTACATTATCAGCATGATTACATGCTCTTGCCAGTAACACTGCAAGGGACCTTGCCTGTTCAATCGTTTTAAAGTTAAATTTACCCTGCTGCATCATCTGTAATGAATACGTTGTTTCTTTTAAGCTATGCTGTAGACTTATAACTTGCTGATAATTGGTTACAGCGGCTTTCACAATAGCCAGTAATGTTCTGGCATTATAGGGTTTGGTTAGATAATAGTAAGCGCCAGCCTCCATCCCTTCCTGTAAAAAATCACTTCCCGTCAGTGCGGTTTGCATAATAATCGGAAGCCGACTGTAATGACTGTCTGTTTTAATAATCTTCAGGACTTCAATGCCATTCATCTCCGGCATCATTCTATCTAGCAGAACACAGCTATACTTACTACGATTCTTCCGCAGTCGTTCAATCGCCTCCTGACCACGGGTAACACATTCATATTTATATCCTTCTGTTAAAAGATACTCCCCAATCAGCTCGAGGTTAAGCTCTTCATCATCAACAACAAGGATTGTATCTATATTGTTACTCATCTACTCCTCTAAGATAACCGGTTTTTATTCGACAGATTTCTTATTCACTATTGATACATTATTTTCTATAAATTTCATAACTTTATCAAAACATATATTTATTAATGTAATATCATCACGCGGTTTACATTGGCCATAAAAATTATCAACCTCACTAATAATTCTATTAAACGGATTCATTTCTGATGTATGATTCTCCAAAATGTCCTCCAGCCTCTGCTGACCAAACATATCCCCACAGAGATTAGCAATATCAGTCAATCCATCAGACAACATATATAACTGATGACTGGAATGAAACCTGAGCTTTTCAAACTGGATATTACTCTGCTCGAGTACTGCAATACCCATAGGAATACAGGATGATTCAATATGCCTGGTTATATTTTTTAAATGACTATCCAGTATATAGATATCTGGCATACCAGCATTCCACAAAAATAATATTTTATTTCTTATATCAATTTTTAATATACAACAGGCCATAAACATACCTGTCGGGAAAATGCCCATTAGTGTGTTATTTATCTTTTCCAGAATATTTTCTATGCTATCGCCTTTTTCAAGCCCATTAAAAAATATTTCAGATACTGGTAAAACTGCTATTGCTGCAGTTAGTCCATGACCGGACAGGTCAGCAAAAAAAACGTAGATATTACCGTCAGGGTGCCTGCCTGTTAATATCATGTCTCCATTAAAAACATCAACGGCACGGGTATAAACCTTCATCCCGTCAAGCAGAAAGTTTCTGTTACTGATAGCGCTATCAAATATTTTCTTTGCTACCTTCTGCTCAGACAGAACTTCACCATATATTCGGTACATCTTCAGCATCTGTCCTACAGCCGTTATCTGCGAAACAAGAATATTTCTGTTAAGTGGTTTTACAATAAAATCATCTGCACCAGCAAGCAGTGCATTATGCAACTCTTTCTCATGCTGATTATCTGCCAGTACAACAATCGCAATTTCTCTTTTTTTACAGCGCCGAATATCCGCGATTAATGTAACGACATCATAGTCGGGAAGATCTAATGACAGCAAAACAGCATCAACAGGAAATTCACTTAATAAATTTTTTGCCTTGCTTGCCGTTGTAGCCTGTAAAATTTTATAATGGCAATCTTTTAACTGATCCATGACTTCTCTACATCCGGCAAGAGAATCAAGTATAAGTATGTAGTGAATATTGTCCTGTTTTAAATTATTCATACTATTGCGTAAACGCAGCTTGAGAAAAAATATCCCTACAGCCCCCTACCTAAATCATTCCATTTTATCAGGGAAGCTGATTAAGTCTGGGTCGAACAGATTGTCGATTAAAAAAATTCTGGTTCAAGGCATGGAACGAGCGTAATAGCAGGGCTATGGCGAAGTTTCGCAACGCAGAAACAGAATTTTTTAATCACAAGATATTGATTCATGACTTATTCAGAAATTCCTTAGTTTATTGAAAATAGCTGCTCAAAGTTTGCTACTTTAAGAATCTTGTTAATCTGTTCACCTGGCTGTTCAATAATGACCTCTCCGTTATTGCTTTTTGCATGCTCACGTAATAATAATAGCATCCCCAGTGCAGAACTATCCATATAAACTGCCTGACTCAAATTAATATAAAACTGAACACCATTAACATTGGGAAGATGGCGGTATGCATCACGAAACGCCTGTGATATTTCATAATCAAAGCGTCCCGATATGTTAATCTGTACTTTTTTTCCATTATCGAGAACCCGTTGCGTTACTGCCATATTTCCTCCTGCTGTGTAACCACACTTAAAGTCATTAAATCGAAAGCCTCTGTATAAAAATGGCCTTACACATTCTATCGGCAAAATAGAATTATTCTTTACACTCCATTTTCATTACTGACGGGTCTCCAGTTAAAAACTCTACCTCACGACCAATTTATTCATCCAGTGATCTTTTTTCAGCAATTTCTCTGTCGCTTTATCAATACTGCCATTGCTGAATCAATCGCATTACAGCCCCATAACCTCTTTTAAGGCTGTTTCTTTTACTGCTACTGACAGTGTTTCAGAAGGAGAATCCCAGTATATTTCCCGACCGCTTGCTTTAACTGTTTTGACGAAACTAAGCAATAGTTGCAACCCTGCTGTATCAATATCTTCGACCTGACTGGCATCAATCGTAATATTCTTTGTACTGTCTATAAATGGCAGCCAATTTTCCTTTAACTGAGCCACACGAATAATACTGATGTCCTCATCCAGCACTAATTTCTCTTCATCACTGCTGTCAGTATCATCAATTAGCTCTGTCACTTCTTTCTCTACTGCACCCGTTTCTTCCATTGTTTTAGTCTGCATAGCTATATTTCCTTCCTCATTAACGCTATCAATATTACTATGCATATCGGCTTTATCTTCGATTACGGATTCAGGTCTATCACCTGCGGTAGATAAAACATCTTCCATAAACTTATCTTCTTCCTCTTTCTGTGTCGATATTGTGTTATTACTTTCCTCGTCAGCAATCTGCGCCTGGTTATTTTTATTTACTTCTTCATTACCTGTAGCATCATCCTGTGTGTCTCGCATCAACCAGGAAAGTGGGTCGTGCGCGCTATCCATTGCAGACTTTTTATCTGCCTTTTTATTGCTCATAATGCTCTCCCGTGTATTAAATCATCTGCCAGCATTCTGTAATCTTGTGCACCGTGACTTTGCGGGCTATATTCGAATATGGTTTTTCCATGGGCGGGACTTTCCGCCAGAGCAATGGTTTCACGAATGGCGGTGCTCAGTACCATGCCGGGAAAATAACCAGTTAATTTTTTCATTACTTCCCGCGCCAGTCTGCCCCGGGGGTAAAAACGGGTTAAGGCAAACCGGGTAGTTACTACCCTACCAGCTATCTGTTCAAAACTTTTCAACATTTGCATAAGCTGGGAAACACCGCACAATGCCAGATAATCGCCCACTACCGGAACCAGTACTTCATCTCCAGCAAACAGGGCATTAATCGCTAATAGTCCGGATGATGGCGGGCAGTCAATTAATATAAAATCCTGATCACCCAACTCCCCCTGTAAGGCATTCTTTAACAACATGCCTCTTGCTGCACCGCCTTCCTGCATGTGTTCAACCTCATGTAGATGCCGACCGGCCGGTATTAACTGTAGCCCTTCCCTGATATGACAGATTACATTTTTTATTTCATTATTATGCAATAAGGCACTATCAATACCCGTATCAATATCTATCGCACGTTCGCCATCCAATACCCCAAGACTGGCACCCAGGTGTCCCTGTGGATCAAGATCAATCAATGTTACACGATAGTTTTGCATTACCAGTGCGTGCGCGAGATTAACTGAGGTGGTTGTTTTCCCTACCCCGCCTTTCTGATTAATAACTGATATTACTCGCATCGTTATACCTTGCTTTCTTCATTTTCCTTGAAGAAAAACTGATGAAATTGTGCCATATAAATGGACATAATGGACTACCTGACAACTTTTTTAATGGTAGCCAGTAACTGTTCCGGCTTAAACGGTTTAACAATCCATCCGGTCGCGCCAGCGGCCTTACCCGCACCCTTCATATTACCACCCGATTCTGTGGTTAACATTAAAATAGGGGTGAATTTATAAGACGCCATGGTACGCAGATTTTTTACCAGATCAATGCCGCCCATCACCGGCATATTTATATCTGAGAGTACCAGATCAAATGAGCCCGCCTGTGCTTTCTGTAATGCCTGTTGTCCGTCACCTGCTTCCACCACATCAAAACCCGCACTTTTTAATGTGACACTAACCATCTGCCTCATTGAGACGGAATCATCCACTACAAGAATACTTGTCATCCAATTCACCTTTCATTAATATTATTTCTAAAAAATTTTTAACGCCCATTCCGTCATGTTTTTAGATAGATACCGTGTTTCTGTCACTCCCCTGCCCGTATCTTCTTAGTCGACATCTAAAAACAAAACTTAAGAAGGAAGCACCCATCCACCACCGTGTGGGAGCCTGTCCGAGAATAGCTACCTTCTTTCTATTTTTTAGCAAAATTTATACCAATATAAAGTCCTGCTATAGTACACTATAGCAGGACTTTGACAGGCAAGATCAGTACCTGAACAGGGTATATCGACAATCACGTCTGTTGCTAATTTCTCTATCGGTGGCAATTTCCTGCCATATCAGGCCACGCTGTTTACAATATTGGTATCACCCTCTTTCTGTATATGCCTTACCCAGACCTCACCTTTAGGGACATCAAATATTACCCGTCGATGACCGAATTCACCCACAGCTGCAACCAGTATATTGACACCTTCCGTCATCAGTAACTGCATTGCCGCAGCAGCATTGCGTGTTCCCACGGTATCATCAATATTCGTCCCCTGTTCACGTATCATATTCCCGCCACCAAATATTTTGGCTTCATATTCCGTAATATCAGTATTGTATTTTGCCGCCTCTAGCTTAAACATTTTAATTACGTCATCAGCGTAGCGACCATCTGGCTTTGCACCAGCCGGTCGTAGTGTCATACATTTCGGCAGGGTAAAATGACACATGCCGCCAACATGAAGCTGTGGGTGCCATAAGGTGATGGCAATACAGGAACCGAGCAATGTATGGATACGCACCCGATCACTGGTAAAATAGAAGTCGCCGGGATGTAATATTACTTTCCTCTCGGTCTGTTGTAACATTTACTGCAACCCCTTATGGTTCATCCTGTTGATATCACTGAAAGTGGATTAACGGTATTACGTGTTGTATTCATCTCATTAAACAGGGTTTCAAACGCTTCTGCGGGCACGGGTGGGCTAAAATAATAACCCTGTGCATATTTGCAGTGTATCTCCAGCAGGAAGTTTAGCTGCTCTCTGGTTTCCACACCTTCGGACACAACCGATAAACCCAGATTTTTTGCCATGGCAACAACAGCCTTAACCAGCCGCGCATCCTGTTCGTTTGTTAGCACATTACGAATATAACTGTAATCAATTTTTAACGTATCGAAATTATATTTCTGTAGATAAGATAGTGAAGCATATCCGGTGCCAAAATCATCAATAAGCAGCTTCACACCCATTACCTGTAGCGCCTGCATCATTGCAATGGAATGTTTATTCTCCTGCATTAGCACCCCTTCTGTTAACTCCAGTTGCAGAGCATCAGCATGTAGATCGTTTTCCTGTAACGCTGCTTCCACCACACTAATCAGATTCGAATCATGATGAAATTGTCTCGCCGAAACATTCACCGTAAGCCGCATCGTTTTCCAGCCTGAATCCTGCCATTTTTTCAGCTGCTTACAGGCTGTTTTAATCACCCAGGCGCCAATTTCTACAATCATGCCGGTTTCTTCTGCAACGGGAATAAACACATCTGGAGTAATCATCCCGATCTCTTTATTATTCCATCTCAGCAATACTTCTGCCTTGACGATTTTGCTGGTTTCTGCCTCGACAATAGGTTGATATACCAGTAAAAATTCTTTACGTTCTAATGCATGACGTAGCTGCGCTTCTATTTTTATCCGCATACGTGCTTTTGCTGTCATCTCGGGGGAATAAAAGCAGAATGTATTTTTACCGTCATTTTTTGCCCGGTACATCGCCGCATCAGCATGCCGCATTAACGAGGCATTATCCTCACCATCTTTTGGATAAATTGCAAAGCCGATACTGGGTGATACATTCACTTCCTGCTCATTCAGACAGAAAGGTTCAGCAAACTTTTTTATAATCCGTTCACCAACAAGTTTCAGATCCAGCTCACGGGAATTGGCTGAATGATTATTTATATCATCCAGTATCAGTAGAAATTCATCTCCACCCAGACGCGCTACGGTATCACTTTCACGGGTACAGTCCATCAGGCGCACGGCGGCTTCTTTTAACAGATCATCGCCCGCAGCATGACCAAGTGTGTCATTAATAAATTTAAAGTTATCCAGATCAACAAAAACAACACCCGGTTGCAACTCTTCGCGTTTTGCCTTAGCCAGAGTCTGCCCCAGTCGGTCTACCGCCAGATTTCTGTTCGGCAGTGCCGTTAATGCATCATAATTTGCCTGCCGTTGCAGTTTGTCCTCTACCAGTAATTTCTGCTTTATTTCCTGCTTCAGTGTCTTATTACTATCGTGCAATTCCTGGGTGCGCAGACAAACCTGTTTTTCCAGTTCTTCTCTGGCGGTACGTAAATATTCGGCGGCCTGTCTTTGCATTAACTGATTGGTCAGGCGTGCCCATAAAATATCAAAATCAATCGGTTTGGCAATATAGTCATTGGCCCCCATATCCATCGCCTGAACCAGTTCGCTGGATGAATTTCTGGAAGTAACCAGAATAATGGGTAACTGTAATTTCGTATAACTACTGCGTAATATCTTTAATACGGATAAGCCATTCATACCCGGCATAATAACGTCCAGCAAAATCAGATCCGGTTTTTTATCGTATATTATTTCTAGTGCCGTTTTTCCATCGCCTGCTTCTACTGTTTCCAGTCCACCCAGATGCATCCTGTCACAAATAGCACGGCGGACAGATTTACTGTCATCGACTACCAGTACACTAAAACATGTACCGGTCGTAATATACTCCTGGATTTCAGGTTCAAAACCTTTGCAGTCCATTTCAACTCCGTGCCTGCAGCCTGGGTTTATTCTGTTTTTCTCTGCCGTTTTCTGCCTGTAATAACGCCTGACAGATATTACCCAAAGCCAGACTCTCTATTACTCCTCCCTGCTTGACAGCTACGGCTGGCATTCCATAAACAATACTTGTGGCCTCGTCCTGCGCAATGGTATAGGCTCCTGCATCAAACATTTCTTTCATACCGGTAGCACCATCATCACCCATACCAGTGAGTATCGCCGCCATTATATTACTGCCGGCATATCTGGCCGCCGAGCGGAATAACACATCCACCGACGGTCGATGGCGTGAAACCAGTGGCCCTTCTCTTACTTCAACAAAATATCTGGCGCCACTGCGTTTTATCAGCGTATGAAAATTACCGGGCGCGATGAGTGCATGACCGCGTAATATCGTATCA
>VAOW01037365.1_pt1 | contig 14833 bp, 11 predicted proteins | sample 3393921 | NCBI WGS metagenome assembly VAOW01 (sample SAMN08290428, study PRJNA428436) | hydrothermal vent metagenome | isolation source: Deep-sea hydrothermal vent chimney | place: Indian Ocean: Southwest Indian Ridge | depth 2742 m m
CTGTTCTACGCCTGTGAACTGGTGATACAGCAAAGACAACGCCGTGCTAACCGGTTTAGCGCCTCGTTTGCGCTGGCGTTAGGGTTGATTGCTCTGCGTGGGTTGTTTTAGAGAGCTGGCCGTTGTTGGCCAATGAATTTTTAAGCCCGAATATGCGGCTGCTTTATCAGCGATTCTGCGGGAATACCGAGGCTGTTGTGCAGCTTCCAGATCCTTTACAGTAAGTCCCTTTCTATCCATCTCAAATTTAATTGCCTCAACAGGATCAGGAAGGTCAAGGGGGTAGTGCTTTGCTTCATAGGCCTCAATGAGCGTGGCTAACACATCCAGCTTTTCACCTTCAGGTGTACTGGTTCTGCCATCATGAGAGTTTCAGTTTCTTTTAGTGCCGCCTGATAGTCGGCATCAGTTTTTATCGGTTTGATGTTCATTTTTGTTCACTTTCACATCTTGAACAATAGTCCCAAAATGGGACTATTACAAATAAAATCTGCAAATCAAATCAGATACAGGTTAGGAATGTTCATGGAAGCAAAAATTGTAATACCTTCTATCAGCAGAATGCTTTATACTCGGCGACTAACGACTCGACCAAGAAGGGAATCAACATCAGGTCGTTAATCAGGTGTTTTTTTCTGTAATAGACTGTTTGCAAACTAGAATTTTTTCATAGTTTGGTCTATAAGAACATGACTGTAACACCTATTACTGATTTTACTAATTATTTAATTATCCGTCGTTTATTATCCATTACTGAGATTATGAAATTGAGCAACCAAACAATGCTGTCGCGACTTTTTATTGCATGCACTATTTTCCTGTTTTCACTCAATACTGCTTACGCAGTAGGCAAGCCTGTTTCAACGAAGTCTCCGTCAGCAGGTGTTACGTCATATATCATTGGTCCCGGAGATCAGTTGCATATTTCGGTATGGCAAGAAAAAAACATGCAGCTGGATGTTCTGGTAACACCTGATGGAGGCATTACCTTCCCGCTGGCGGGTGACATACATGCCAGTGGTTTAACACCAGAACAACTAAGACAGGCACTGGTTTCCAGACTGAAACGTTATATTCCCCATCCGAATATAACGGTAAGTGTTTTACAGGCGCTCAGTAATAAAGTTTACGTACTGGGAAAAGTCGCCAGACCAGGCGCTTTTATTGCCACTGGTTACCTGGATGTATTGCAGGCACTGACTATGGCAGGTGGTGTAACGCCTTATGCTGATGCCGACAAAATCAAAATAATTCGTAAAACGCCTAAGGGGACTAAAGTGTTCAATTTTGATTATGGTGATGTTATATCGGGTGAGCAGATGAAGATGAATATTGTATTAAAAGCCGGTGATACGGTTGTCGTACCCTAATCCAGCATCATTTTATTATTCTGTGTCTTATATTATTTCTCGGCATTACTTTATGACTTACCTCGGTTAATACGTGTTCTGGTTGTGATTATTCGTCGCTCATCTCTATTGTCTGATCTATTAACTGGGGTTTTTCTGGTATCACTGTTCTGGCTTTTAACCGGTAATGCCAGTGCAGCAGAGTGGCTGTTTAAGCCAAAAATCAGCAGCCGTGTTATGTCAGATGATAATATGTTTGTTAGTAGTTTAAAGCATAATCGGATAACCGGTTTAATTGTTACGCCGCAGCTGGATGGTGTGATTAAAGAAGCTAACTGGAATACCACACTGGCAGCAAAGTTGACCAGCAATAATTATTCCGACCATAATTTAAACAGCAACGATCAATATCTTGATTTTACTGGGCAATATAATGCAGAACAAAATATTTTTTCATTGGGCGCAAATTATGATTTAGACAGTAATCTTAGAACTACATCCGCTGATTTTGCTGTTGTCGGGCGTAGAATAAATAAAAAGAGTCGAAGCCTCACACCCCAGTACACCCGTTTATTAACTGAACGGCTGGCTTTATCCTTGTCCTATAGTTACTCGGATGTAAACTATCTTGATGCAGGTAACTCCGGTTATACGCCTTATACGGTTAAATCTGCATCGGCATCATTAATTTATAATCTATCAGAAAAGGACAAACTAACCTTTAGCCAACAAAAACTGGATTTTAATAGCAATAATAATCTAACCACGTATACCTTACTTAACTCACGCATTGGTCTGGAACATAAATTTTCCAAAACACTCTCCAGTGATATTCTTGGTGGTGTTTCGCGCCGAAATACGACTAATTTAATTACCCGTGCGTTTGATTTTTTTGGTAACATTATTGTTCAAACACGGAAATTTAACACCTCCAGTAATGGTTTTATCTTCGATGGTGGCGTTAAAAAAACTTTTGAGAAGGGAAGTGTCGAAGCTCGAATTAGCCGCAGTGATACCACTGATTCCTTTGGTGGCTTAAACCGATACGATACGTTAAAACTAAACTATAATCATCGATCATCCGCACTATGGTCATACGGTATACATGGACGTTACGAAAGTGTGAGTGCGATCAGTACAGGCAGTCGATCGACTGATCGACAGGATCTATTTCTTGATACATTTGTCCTGTATTCTTTAAACCGGCGCTGGACGATAAACGGATCGTATCGATACATTCAACGAAAATACATTAATTTATCTGTCAAGACGAACACCGCTCGTTCGAACGGGATCTATATGGGGCTTACCTATAATTTCCCGAACTTATCTACATTTTAATTATTCATAAGCTACTCTTTAGCTAAATCATCTATCTGCCTGAGTTAACTAAAAAATGGAAGAACAAGAAAAAAGTTTAAAAGATTATCTGGTCGCAATACGTAAACGAAAACCAGCCATTATTACAATTGCTCTTGTCATTTTTTTATTGACAGTAGTTATTGCATTCATTATACCGCCAAAATATAAATCAACGGCAACCATTTTGATTGAACAGCAGGAGATACCAACTACTCTTGTTCAATCGACGGTAACCAGTTTTGCTGATCAGCAGATTCAGACTATTCAGGCGCGAGTAATGACGCGGACGAATCTGTTAAAAATTATCGACAAATTCAATCTTTATAAAAGTGAACGCGAATTTAAAACGACCGAAGAAATTATTAAGGAGATGCAGGATGATATAGGGCTTAATGTTATCAGTGCAGATGTTGTCGACCCACGTACTGGTCGACCTACAACCGCGACCATTGCGTTCTCTTTATCCTTTGAAGGCGAGTACCCAGGGCAAGTGCAGCGGGTAACAAGCAAGCTAACTTCGCTCTATCTGAGTGAGAATTTGTCTAGTCGTTCGCATAAAGCTGCCGATACCGCAAAGTTTTTTAAACAGGAGGCCGACCGTTTAAGCAAACGGATTAATAAGCTCGAAAGTAAACTGGCGCTATTCAAACAGAAAAATGCAAATTCACTCCCTGAGTTGCAGACATTAAATTTACAAATTTTACAAAAACTGGAAGGGGATGTTTCTACCCAAAGCGCGACTTTAAACTCACTCCATGAAAGACGTTTCTATTTAACTGGGCAACTAGCACAAATGGATCCGGGCAACCCTGCAATACCTGATGCTGCCGCACAATTAAAAGCACTGGAAGCGCAGTATGTAACAGCACGATCAAAATATTCCAGCCATCACCCAGATGTTATACGGCTTAAAAACGCAATTGATGCATTAAAAAGCCAGACAGGGAAATATGATTTAACCGGCATTGCGGATGAACTTGTCCAGGTGCGTACTGAGCTGGCAGAAAAACTAAAACGCTATACACCTAACCATCCAGACGTTATCGCATTAAAAGCAAAAATTAAAGCATTAAGTCAGACGTTGGCGGCAAACAAGAATAAACCAGAAGATAAATTCTATAAAAATGAACCTCAGAATCCTGCTTATGTCACGCTACAGGCACAGTTGGATGCCGTAAACAGTCAGATTAAAGCAATATCTGGACAGCGTGCACGGCTTAAACAGAAAATAAGCAATCTGGAAAAAGACCTATATAAAGCGCCACAGGTTGAGCGTGGTTACCTGGTTTTAAAAAGAAATTATGATGATACCGTAGCACGCTATCAAGATACGCAGGCAAAACAAATGCAGGCGGATGTTGCCAAACAACTGGAATCTGAAAGCAAGGGTGAACGGTTTAGTTTAATTGATCCCGCTGCTTTGCCTGAAAAACCCATTAGTCCAAATAAACCGGCGATTATCTTTCTCGGTTTCATTCTCGCCATAGGTTGTGGTATTGGTTTCGCCTTTATTTCTGATGCTATTAGCGGGACAGTCAAGGGTGCGGAAAACCTGAAAAATCTAGTCGGTGTTTTGCCTTTGTCTGTTATCCCGTATGAAATGAATTTAGCTGATATATTTAAAAGGAAGCGTATTCGAAAGCGCGGTATCATTTTATTTATATTGATCATCATTATTGCGTTATTGATTATACATTTCTTTATTACGCCACTGGATGTACTGTGGTTCAGACTATTACGAAGAATTGAATTGTTAACCCTTTAAAATAAATTATTTACTGAGTATTGTGTTATGGAAAAGATTCAACAGGCAATTGATAAAGCGCGTATTGCGAGAGCGGAGGAGAGCGCTAAAAAATCAAATCAGACAGTCAATGAAGCAGATGTATCAAATATAAAATACACAAAGACACAGTTAATTAACAGCTCGGTTGAGTTACAGCGCGAAAATCGTATTGTCAGTGCAATGGCACATAATAGTTACGCGGACGCCTTCAAAATTTTAAGTACGCAGGTGATACAGCGTCTGGAAGAAAACCAGTGGAAATCGCTGGCTATAACCAGTGTTACACCGTGCGAAGGGACAACGACAACGGCAATTAACCTTGGCATTAGTATTGCGAAAGAGGTGGAATATACGGTTCTTCTTGTCGATGCAAATTTAAGAAACCCTGAATTACATAAAAGTTTTGGTATACAACCAAAATATGGACTCAGTGATTACTTACAGGGCGACATTGAATTATCCGATATTTTAATTAAACCGGATAATATTAATCATTTTGTCTTGTTGCCGGGCGGTAATGCTTTAGATAATTCTTCTGAAATGCTGGCTTCACCAAGTATGATCGCGTTGGTTGAGGAGCTAAAAGAGCGTTACCCTAAACGCATTGTTTTATTTGATTTGCCCCCCGTAGTAGGCATGGCGGATACTTTATCGTTTGTCCCCTATGTTGATGCGACATTACTGGTAGTAGAAGATGACGCAACCAAAGAAACCGATCTAAAAACGGCGATTGAATATCTGTCGGTAACCAATATTATTGGCACGGTTTTAAATAAAGCGATGTATTAGTCGCGGATGAATGCAGACAAAAACAGGTAAGATACGTCCTAAATAACTGACCATGCAACATCTAATTAAACCCTATCAGGGTGTTCTAAAAAACCTTCTTATTGGTGATCTTGCTGCTGAAACACTGAAACAGGAAGCGCTATCTTTTCAGACCATTACGTTAACCCAGCGTCAACAATGTGACCTGGAAATGTTAATGAATGGCACGCTATCGCCATTAACGGGTTTTATGGATGAGGTTAGCTATAACGCGGTGCTGGACTCTGCACGTTTACCGAATGGTGTATTATGGCCAATTCCTTATTACCTCGACATTACTGAAGAGCAGGCGAAAGGTCTGCAGCAAGGAACTCAGCTGGCATTATGCGATACAGAAGGATTTATGCCTGCCGTTTTGACCGTTGAAAGTGTATGGCGACCCGATAAAAATAAAGAAGCTGAATTGATCTATGGGACGCAGGACCTGAATCATCCTGGTGTTGAATATTTATTCAATCAGGTTAATCCTGTCTATATAGGCGGATCAGTACAGGGTGTGCAGCTACCCTTTTCCTATGATTTTGAGGCTTTACGGGATACGCCTGAAACCTTACGTCAGAAATTTGATAAATTAGGCTGGCGCAATATTGTTGCTTTTCACACCAGTAAACCGATGCATCGGATACACCATGCGATGACAATACGGGCGGCAAAACAGGCGCAGGCGCACATATTAATTCAGCCTGTGATTGGTATGTCCAAACCTGGCGATCTACATTATTACGCAAGAGTGCACTGTTACCAGGCAATTTTAAAATACTACCCTAAAAATCTGGTAACGCTGTCCTTATTGCCCGTTGCTATGCGTATGGCTGGGCCCAGAGAAGCATTAATGAATGCGATTATCAGGCAGAACTATGGCTGTACGCATTATATCGTTGGCACAGAACATGCGGCACCCCCCAATGTTAGAGATGATGCGGGGCGATTTTACCCTACAGGTGCGGCTCAGGATTATGTAAAACAGTTTAGTGATGAGCTGGATATACAAATTATAGCCATTGAAGAACTTTGTTATGATGTGGAAAAAGAACGTTATATTGAGCGCAAATCGAACGATAATGCGCATTGCAGTAGCCTGTTTTTTTCAAATAAAAAAATACTGAATGCGATTTTAAATAATAAGGATATCCCAGACTGGGTAACCTTTCCAGACGTGCTGGATGTGCTGCGAAAAATCTGTCCGTCTCGATCACAACAGGGGTTTACGTTATTTTTTACCGGTCTTTCAGGGTCGGGGAAATCAACTCTGGCAAGGATTATCTATGCAAAATTTATTGAAGAAGGTCATCGTCCGGTTACCTTGCTAGACGGTGATGTTGTTCGTCTTAACCTTTCCAGCGAGCTGGGTTTTTCCAGGCGAGATCGATTAATCAATGTAAGTCGAATTACTTATGTGGCCAGTGAAATTACAAAAAATAGAGGCATTGCTATTTGTGCACCTATCGCGCCCTATACAGAAATGCGCGATAATGCACGAAATAAAATTGAGCAATATGGTGCATTTATAGAAATACACATTGCCACCTCGCTGAAAGAATGTGAAAAACGGGATAGAAAAGGCCTCTATGCAAAAGCCAGGAAAGGCATTATTCCTGAATTTACTGGGATCAGCGATCCTTATGACATCCCTGAAAAGCCAGAATTACGTATTAATACAGAAGATTTTTCACCGATGCAGGCAGCGCAGGAAATTTATCTATATCTGCTACGTGAAGGTTTTATCGGTCAGCTTTGATTAAAACACCCTGTTTATTAATGATTGAGGGCGGGTTTTACAAGACTAGACCAATGAATAGAAGTTATACTACAATTAATTGAGGTGCCCTGTAGTCTGATGGACACAGGTCTGACAGATTCAAAGAATGTGCTCGAATAATAGAATAATATGTACCATCAAAATCGCCCGCAATAACTAATAATAAGGTTTCAATATGTTTAGTTTTATAAAACTTCTTATTCTCATCAGCCTGACGGGTTCAGTATTATCCGGTTGCGGTGGTGCTGACGAACGCAAAGCTGCCTATCTGAAAAAAGCCAACCAGTCGATGGAAAAAGGTAACTATGATAAAGCCCGAATAGAGTTAAAAAATGTTCTGCAAATTGACCCGAAAGACGGTAGGGCCTATTTCCAGCTAGGTGAAGTTTATGAGCGGAAGCAAGAATATAGAAAAGCTTTTGGGGCTTACTCACAGGCAGCTGAACTTGCACCTGACCTGCTGGCAAATCAGGCAAAATTAGGCCGCTTCTATTTAATATTAGCGAAAGATAAAAAGAAGGCAAAGGAAAAGATGAACTTTATCCTGGCTAAAGACCCGCAAAATACCGATGGTTTATTGTTAAAAGCGGCGCTTGATGTTGAGAATAAAAAAGTTGAGGCAGGCCTTAATATTTCTGAAGCTATTTTTAAACGTAAACCATCCGATACAGAAAACACGATTTTTCTGGCTTCGCTTTACATGCAAAAGAAAGCAACCCAAAAAGCGATTAACGTGCTGGATAAAGCCCTGGAAAAAAGCGGGCAAGATATACGGCTAAATCAGTTATTGGCTAGAATTCTACTGGTGAATAAAAAATATGACCGTGCAGAAGTTATTTACAAGCGTCTATTAACCCAACACCCCGATGCATTTCAAAATTACACCAATCTTGCAATGTTATACAATGTGGAAAAAGAGAGTGCTAAAACTGAACGCATACTTCAGGCAGCCATAGACAACAATCCATCTGATGTAAATAGACAACTTACCCTGATTAAATACCTGTTAAAAACCAGGGGTGCTAAAGCAGCAAAAATTAAACTAAAAGAATTCATCAATAAATATCCAGCCCTGGGTAAGTTGAGACTTGTTTTAGCCGATTTATATGTTGTTGGACATGATACCGAGCAGGCAAAAGCCACGTATAAAAAGGCAGTGCAGGATTTTTCCAGGGATGCTACCGGTATAAATGCCCGTGCTGCACTCGCAATGGTGTATTTACAGGAAAAAAACCGCGATAAAGCGGCTAAAGAATTAGCCGATGCCATCGCTATCGCACCAAATAATCCTAAAATTAATATGTTGGTGGCTAAAATAGCCCTACAGGATAAAGATTTTGGCAAAGCCGTCATTGCATTACGCACTGTAGTGAAGGAAACACCAGAAAATATTGGTGCTTATTTATTGCTTGCTATTGCGCACAACGCGAATGGTGAAAAAAATCAGGCTAAATCAGTGCTTAATAATGCGTTTGAGAATAATCGATCCAACCCGAAAGCATTATTTATATTAGCCCGCTATTACGCAAAATCAAAGAATATTAATCAGACCGAAAAGATGCTCGACGCATATCTTGTTCTGGATGGTTCGAATTATAAAGTGTTAGCAATGAAAGCTGCATTATTAAATAAACAACAAAAATTTGATGAAGTTAAACCAATAGTAATGAAACTGTTAAAACTGTATCCAAAACAGGCCTATGGTTACATTCAATCAGTTCCCTATCTGACAAAAGAAAACAATCATAAACAAGCGATTGCATTACTTGCCGAGGGATACAATAAAGTAAAAAATAATCGCTTAATTCTGAAGCTTTTAACTTCATTGCAAATATCAATGGGAGAGAAATCAACCGCTTTGGCTCGCGTTAACCAGGCCATCAGTAAATCGCCTAAAGATATAGATCTGAAATTATTATTAGCAAAAATATATTTGACAGATAAAAATGATTCGAAAGCAGAACTATTACTCAAAAGAATTGTTCAGCTAAAGCCTGGTAATGTAGAGTCTTATATGTTACTTGCGGACATGTATAACAAGCAGGGGAATAAAGCAGCACAGGTAAAAATTATTCAACAGGGGAGCAATGCCACCCATAGCCTAAGATTGGCACTGGCTTTAACAAAAATTTACGCGAGCAATAAGAATTATAATGATGCAATTAATCTTTATGAAAAAACACTGATCAAATACCCTGACAATTTATTAGTGATGAACAATCTGGCCTCAATGCTTTCTGATCACCGTACTGACAAAAACAGTTTAAACCGTGCTAAGAAAATTGCAGATAAATTGAAGGTTTTTACGCAACCCATTATTCTTGATACGGTTGGCTGGGTGTATTACAGATTGGGTGACTACAATGCGGCTATTTCTACGTTAAAACAGGCGATAAAAAAAGCACCGACTATTAATGTTTTTAATTACCATCTAGGCATGGCTTATAAGGCAAGTGGTGACAAGAATAATGCAACATTGTATCTCAAGAAAAGCCTGAGTGATAATAAGAAATTTAATGCCAGAGTTAAAGCGCAACAGGCATTAAAAACGCTATAGTTTCTTTACTGATATTTTCCAGGGTAAAAACCAGGCAGGATGAAAAAGATACTTATTGTTCAAGACCGTTAGCCGCAAGGATGCGGGTGTCGAGCTTACAGTATCCTTTGTTATCTGTTTCAGTAATAAATTTGCATTAAAACAGGGTCATAATGCTATGAATATAGGTGCAATCAGTTATTTTGTTAGTGCACTTACCTTCTTTATATTTTTTATAATTCTTTTAACAGATAAACATAAGGGGGGAACTAAACGGGCATTATTGATAGCAACGGCGGTTAGTTGCTTATGGTCTTTAATACTGGTGTATAAAGTATTGGCGGGTATTATTGATATTTCCCCCGATATATTTGAATATATAAAGAGCGCAAGTTGGTTGTTTTTGTTACAACGGTTACTTAGTGTCGCTTATAATGAACGATACGCGAAACAAAAATTACAGGCGCTACAGACCGCCTTTTATATTTTCCTGCTGGTATTGTTTTTAGCGGTACTGTTTAAACCCTACCTGATCAATATCCTGTTCATCAAAAAAATAGATTACCTGACGTCTATTTTCTTATTACTCTCGGTTGTCAGCATTGTATTAGTTGAGCAAGTTTACAGAAATACGCGGGTAGAACAGCGGTGGGCAATAAAGTACTTATGTCTCGGCTTACTGAGTATGAGTATATTTGACTTTTATATGTATTCTAACGGTCTTTTATATCAACGTATTAACCCGGTGCTCTGGCAAACGCGTGGGTTTCTCTATGCATTAGTGGTTCCGCTTATCGGGTTTAGCGTTTCTCGTGACCCGATCTGGTCACCTGAAATTTTTATTTCTCGTCGTGTTGTCTTTCATACTACCACTTTATTAACCAGCGGTATTTATCTCATGGTGATGGGTTTCGCTGGTTATTACGTTAGAGATTTTGGTGGTAAATGGGGACTGGTAGCGCAGGCAATTTTTTTATTTGCAACCATACTTATACTCGTTTTATTTGTAACCTCCAGACGAATTCGTGCGCGACTCTATGTGTTGCTTAACAAGCACTTCTATCCATATAAATACGATTACCGTGAAGAATGGTTACGCTTTATTCGTACTATTTCCACAACAAACGATGATATATCAATTTATCATCAAACCATTAAATCCATTGCACAAATCATTGAAAGCCCTGGTGGTATGCTTTGGCTTCGGCAGAGTAATGGTTTTTTTCATTGCATTGAAACCTGGCAAATGCCTAAAATAAATATCAGAGAACCTGCGGGGTCGCCGTTAGCCAAATTTATGGAAGAGAATGAATTTGTTATCAGTGTTGATGAATTTCGGCAAACCCCAGAGGTTTACAACCGACTGGGGTATTTTAAATTACCTGACTGGGTAAAAGAGTTACACCCCTGGCTGATTGTTCCGCTAATTAATAATGAATTATTAATCGGTTTTATTATCCTCAAGCATTCACCTGCCAGGCAGAAAACATTTAACTGGGAAGACAGTGATTTACTTAAAACGGCGGCCAGACAGGTGGCTACGTTTTTGGAGCAGATGAATGCCTCAAAAGCATTGGCCGAAGCCCGACAGTTTGAAAGTTTTAATAAAGTTTCAACCTACGTTGTTCATGATATAAAAAACCTGATCACACAGTTGACACTTATTTCAAGCAATGCCGAAAGACATAAAGACAACCCGCTTTTTATGCAGGATATGCTCAAAACAATTAGTAACTCTGTCACAAAAATGAATAAAATGATGCAGTTACTTGATGGGAAAACGCAAACAAATATACTAAGAGAAATTGATATTATCGATGTGCTTGAGGAGCTAGTGCATCAGCGTGAAATTTCTGGGGGTAAACCTGTGCCGATACTTATCTGTGAATCACACACTTATACTGTGAAAGCAGATAAAAATCAGTTACTTTCTATATTTGGGCATCTAGTACAGAATGCGCAGGATGCCACAGCAAATAACGGTAAAATTACGGTCACACAAAAAGAGAATGCGAGCAGTGTTAGTATTGAGATTGAAGATAATGGTAGTGGTATGGATGAAGATTTCATAAAAAGCCAGCTATTCAAACCTTTTAAAACAACGAAAGGCAGTAAGGGTATGGGGATTGGTGTTTATGAATCCAGAGAAATTATTTTTGCTCTGGGTGGAGATATCGAAGTATTTAGTCAGCCTGACAGGGGGACATGTTTTAAACTCACCATTCCTGCTGCTTGATTGTAAGCGGATAACTGATAGTATCGGGGTAATCCAATGCCATTGTTGTTTACATCCCCAGGCAGAACGCCTGAAAACCGGCAATACTCGGATGAATACTGCAATAACCAGATAAACCATGTAAAATATTGCGACATCTAGAAGGGAATATGTTAAAAAAGCAGCATGAAGAATAACAATAAATTACTCGTTGTAGAAGATGATCTTGGCTTGCAAAGCCAGATCAAATGGTGCTTTGAAAGCTATGAAGTATTTCTCGCTGGCGACTGTGAATCTGCGCTTGAGCAGGTAAAAAAAAATCAACCTACAGTGGTAACACTGGATCTAGGCTTGCCGCCCCATGAAAATACCTCAACGGAAGGGTTTGCAACATTAGAAAAAATACTTGAAATTGACCCGGAAATTAAAATTATTGTTGTTACCGGTCAGAACGACCGGGATAATGCAGTGCAGGCTATCGGACTAGGCGCTTATGATTTTTACGCAAAACCTTTCGAACCCGAAATTATCAAGCTGATTGTAAACCGTGCTTTTCGCTTGCAGGAACTGGAAAACGATAACCAGCGTCTCCAGCAAGGGGCAGTCCACGAACCTTTTGATGGTGTTATTGCCTGTAGCCCACAAATGCAGAGCGTCTGTAAAGCCGTCGAAAAAGTCGCACCCTCTGATGCAACAGTGTTACTGCTAGGTGAAAGTGGTACGGGTAAAGAGCTCTGTGCTAAAGCACTCCACACCTTAGGGCGTAATGCGGCAGGTAAATTTCTTGCTATTAACTGTGCTGCTATCCCCGATACTCTGTTAGAAAGCGAATTATTCGGTTATGAGAAAGGGGCCTTTACTGGAGCCAACAAGCAAACCATAGGTAAAATAGAATACGCCGAAGGAGGCACCTTATTTCTTGATGAAATGGGCGATTTACCCATCGCTTTACAGGCTAAACTGCTACGTTTTTTACAGGAAAGAGTCATCGAACGGGTAGGTGGCCATACACCGATTCCAGTTGATGTCCGAGTTGTCTGTGCAACCCATCAGAATTTACGTGCCAGAATTGAACAGGGAGAATTCAGGGAAGATTTATTCTATCGTATCAGTGAGATCCCACTGGAGATTCCACCATTAAGAGACCGTGAAGGAGATGTAATTATGCTTGCACGTTTCTTCTTCAACAAATTCAATCACGATCATAATAGAAAGCTACGTGGTTTCACCAAAAGTGCGTTAAGTGTGATGGAATCCTATTCCTGGCCGGGGAATGTGCGCGAATTACAGAACCGCATCAAACGCGCTGTTATTATGACAGACGGAAAACAACTGTCACCTGCCGACCTTGAACTGGATAAAGCCGGTACGGAAACGATGAACTTTAGCCTCAGAGAAATACGTGAAAAAGCAGAGCATCAGGCAGTGCTTCGAGCCTTATCACATGTCAATGGCAAAGTGGCACCCGCTGCAGAATTATTGGGTATTAGTCGCCCAACACTTTACGATCTGATCAAAAAGCTTAATATCACTGTTTGAATAATAGACGGTGACAAGACAAGACAAAGAATAATACAGCCACTAAAATGTTACAACATTATTGTTAAAAAAGCCCCGATTTCAATATAGATAACCTGCCTTTTCTTAATACCCTGAACACCCGATTCAACTATAACTCATCGGAGACTTATAGAGAAACCCCTGGAGTCTGACCGCTTGCTTTCTCACCGTGTTTCCTTTGCGGCAGCTTTTTTACGCTCATTTATATATCAGATGTGGCATATTTTTTGGGAAATATCGAAAACAAAAAAACACGCCTGTGGGCATGTTGTAAAATATATTGAATCTCTTAGGGTTATATTGTAGTGGTCTAATAGCACCGGACACCTTAATCGTTGATAATTATTATCTCTTATTAAAGTGTCCGGTGCTATTAGACCACTACAGCTATCAGCTACCTCTTGTAAGCTTGTTTGCGGCGACCGGCTCAGTGCCTTTTCTACCGCTTGTATTTTAAATGATTGCGTTTGTCTTATACCCATTTTGTTTTCCTCTAATGAAAATTAGAGGCGACAACTATCCTGACACAGGGGGTCCCCAACCCTTTATTCCTTGTTACGCAACACCGAATATGTTAATATACACCTATGATTAAAAGATTTAAGCATAAAGGACTAAAGAAGTTTTTCACTAAAGGAAGTCTTGCTGGTATTCAAGCGAGCCATGCCGTGAAGCTTAAAGATAGACTTACTTTTTTAGACGTTGCTTTAACTATTGATGATATGGATAGACCAGGTTACGGATTGCACGACCTCACAGGAAACTATAAAGGTCGATGGGCAGTTAGTATTTCTGGTAACTGGCGAATTACATTTGAATTTAATGACGGTGATGCTTACGTCGTTGATTATGAGGATTATCACTAATGGCTATACAACAACATAACCCACCGCACGTAGGTGGTATGATATTCAGAACGTATATCGAGCCTTTTGATGGTGTATCAGCGAATAAAATAGCAGATGCTTTAGGTGTTGCACGTAGCACGTTCAATCGTCTTTTAAATAAAAAATCTGATTTATCACCAGAAATGGCGGTTAGGTTATCAGTCGTATTGGGTGGCTCTGCTGAAAGTTGGTTACGTATACAAGAAAACTACGACCTATGGAAAGCAAGAGAAAAGATTAATACTAATAATCTTAACCGTATTAAATTTGATGCAGTAGCTTAACGGCGTACGACCCCTTGATATCTATCAGATAATGGGTAATACTGGTATTACCTTGATAGCGAATAAGGCAAGTGGATTTATGCGAACACAAACAACCCGGTTGACAAAAAAATACCAGACAACGATACCCGCACCAGTGCGTAAGATTCTTCATCTGAAAGCAGGCGATAGCGTTGCGTTTGATATCGACGGAAACAATGTTAGTCTGCGAAAATCCAGCCCGGTTGACTACATTTTTACACAGGCACTGGAAGAAACATTAACTGA
>VAOW01032050.1_pt1 | contig 14816 bp, 13 predicted proteins | sample 3393921 | NCBI WGS metagenome assembly VAOW01 (sample SAMN08290428, study PRJNA428436) | hydrothermal vent metagenome | isolation source: Deep-sea hydrothermal vent chimney | place: Indian Ocean: Southwest Indian Ridge | depth 2742 m m
TGAACACCGCCTGCATTAATGCTTAAGTAATAACTGTTAAAATACTTTGTGCCGGCATAGGCTTTTGCCGTCAAAAACATGAATGAAAATACCAATGTCAGCGCCAACACGGCTGCGCTCGTGCTGATGACACGAGTAGAAGCCGATTTACTAAATTTCTTCATTTTATCCTCCTTAATTGTTAAATTTAAATATTGTCATCTTACGATTATCATCATGCAGCAAAATCGGATTTTACTCCATAAAAACAATATTGCTGCAATATTGTTTTTATGGAACCTGCGTCGGTCATACAGGTATCAGAAATGCATTCACCGTTTTTGATGAACAAAAAAAGTCTATAGTATTAAGAATATTGGAGAATTTGTTTTCCATATCGGCAAAAATATGGGGTCTTATCTTTCTTGACAAATACTGAATTTATGCTATCATCGCTATAAATAGTGTATGGTTTTATTCTTTTCTCGAGATTCGAGTGGTCGTATCCTAATTAGTTAAATAAAGAGGTATCTTATGGAAGTTGAGCGGGACAAATTACGTGAGCAAATTATGCGTCAGGCTCAAGGCGCGCTCAGTATGAGCATTGCATATATCGGTATAGTTAATCGATTATTTGCTCATCTTGCCGATGCAGATTCGGTCTCTCCGAAATGGTTGGCACAAAAAACCGGTATGAATACCGATTACGTAGCGCGTTGGTGTGATGCCGCGTATGCTTTTGAATATCTTGAGCAGCCTGTCGAGAACATATTTGGCTTGACCCCGCTGGGTCATGCTTTTCTCGATGATCAGCCTGGTAATTTGATATCTTTTGCCGTCCAGAGTATGCTGTCGGCGCACATGGCGGAACGCGCCGCCGGTTTGATGCGAACGGGAGAATGCCCCGGAGAAAAGATATTGAACGAGTGGGAGACAATTTTGCCATGGTTCGGACCAATGCTTGAACATATGTTCGGTCCTCTATTAAAAAATGAAATTATCGATCGAGTGCCGGCTTTTAGTGAGGTTGATGCCCAAGGCGGTACGATCATTGATCTGGGATGTGGTAACGGCTGGTATCTGCGCGCAATAATCGGTAGTTATCCGAAGTTGCGCGGTATCGGGCTGGACGGTATCGGGGAAAATATTGATCAAGCAGTTAAAGCGGCAGAACGCGAGGGGTTGACGAATCGTCTTACTTTTGCGGTTGGTGATATATATAATTTTCATGTCGATGAGCCGGCCAATCTTATTGCCATGAATAGGTCGCTGCATCATGTTTGGGATCAAAAGAAAAAAATATTTACCATTCTTCGCGATCATTTGTGTCCGGGAGGATCGGTAGTGATCTGGGAGCCTAACTGGCCATTGGAATATGAAAACTTACGGATACCCGATCGCCGCGCATTAGCCTTCCAAAATTTAAGCGAACATGTATTGGGTAACCATTTTCTCCATGCCGATGAAATAGTTGCCGAGCTTAAGGCTGTGGGTCTTAAGCCTGAGGTATTTTCTATTGCGGGTGGGCGCGATGTGGTCATTACCGGCACGCGAAGCAAATAGGAAGTTATATATGAAACTTTTAATATTGCTGATAAGTAACGAGACGATCCCTAATGTTTTATGCGCATGGCATTTTAAGCCAGATGCTATCTTGTTCTTTACTACCAAGGGCATGGAGAAAGAACATAAAACACAAATTATATTGAACGGCCTAAAAAAAATATCGGATAGTTTTGCATTTTCGGAAGAGAAGAACAATTATTGGTCTGTTACCGTAGATAAAAACTCGGTAATTGATATAAATGACAAATTGGATGATTGGATTAAGAAATATTGGAATGATAGATTTGATGAGATTATAGTCAATATAACCGGCGGTACTAAGTTGATGTCATTAGGGCTTTATACTGGGATTAGAAGTAAAATTAAGGCAGGCAAAGAATTTTCCGATAAAAATACTAAAATTATTTACCTTCCAATAGGAGAAAATAAGGTTCTCTTCCTGGAAGGTAATAGTGCAGGCAGCGGTAGTGCTATAATAGAAGAAAGATTAAACATTGCTGAATTCTTTGAGTCTTCCGGAATACAAATATTGTCTAGAGGTGATGATGCTCGTAAAAATAAGGAATTGGCCGAACTTATAATGAAGCATTACGATACATTGAAGGAATTTTTAACAAAACTCTATGGAAAAATAAATGATAAGGATAATGATAGAAAAAGAGAAATGAAAAAGCAATTTAAAAAACATCATCCTTACGCTATAGATGTTAGTTTTTATCTTGAAACCAATAAACCCGCAAATGATTTTAATGAATGCTTTAACCGTATATTTGAATTTGATTACTTAAATCATCTTGACGCTAAATACGAAAACGATCAAATTACCATAAAGGGAAACCTTGAGAAAGGTGCGTGTGGGTTTTTGAAGGGAGGGTGGCTTGAGCAATTTTGTTTTAATGAGCTTTTAGAATTAAAAGATGAGAAGATCTTTGACGATGTTAACATTAATGTCAGTGTGCGGAATACTTTAGGCGCCGAGACCGAAAATGAATTTGATGTTTTGTTTACGTGCAATAATGCGCTATATATGCTGGAATGCAAATCTCTGAATCAAGAGTATGATAATAAAACGGATATACTTTATAAAATTTCTGCATTACAGGTAGACTTGGGACGGCTCACTGCCAAGAGTTTCCTTGTCAGTACGTCTGAAAATATTATAGATGAAAAAGGAGAAATAAAAGAATACCTCGAAAAGCGCGCCAAACTATTAAAGTGTGTTATTATTAAACCCGACAATATAATCAATCTTAAGGATGAGATTAAAAAAAAGCTAAGCGTATAGATAAAAACATTGCCCGCTTTGCTTGGCAATATAAAACCCTTATACTTTGCAGACTGTAGTAAATAACACTAAATAAATGTTAAATTTATATTTCTTTGCCGCGGCCCATCGAATTCACAAAGAAAAATACCCTCCCATCTTCCAAGATTTAATTTATTATTAGAATAGGGTATAATTCTTGAGTTGCCGATTATAGACGATTTTATGTGGGCAGCTGAATTTCCCTCGCAGTGACGATAATTAAGTTTTTTCGGTACTAAACTGTCCAAAAAATTATTTATATCGAAAGCTGCGTCTGCATCATATGCCTCATTAATAATAATACCGGTGGTCGTGTGAGGGGAATAAATTATGCATATTCCTGCAGTCTTAGAAGAGTTTAAAACAAAGTTTCCGATTGTTTTAGTAACGTCGATTAACTCTGTCCTTTTATTTGTTTTGACCGAAAAAGTATAGGTTTCCATCTTTTTGGTTTACCTTAAATGTTTGTTTTTATACGTATAACTATATAGCATAACATATTTTTTCATATATTTAAAAATCTTGACACGGCAAATTAATCGGCTATATAATAGACGTATGAGCGTATATTCATATAAAGACATTTACAATGAAAGTTTGAATGTGACGGATTGTTGCAATAAATCTAAACAACCTGTTCTTGTAAAAACATCATCCGATTGGTCATTGTCCGATTATTTAGGTTCGTTTAAATGTAGAGTAAGCAATTCATTCAGAATGAAATATGGGGTTGAGCCGGCTCTTTATTCATTAGGCGTGCCTGACGACGAATCGGATGTTTTTGTGAGCGCTAACTATAAACTAAGTTTTGATATTCTTAGGAAGGCGTTGGAAGGTTTGAGCGTATGGATATTAGTTATAGATACTAAAGGAATAAATGTATGGTGCGCTGCCGCAAAAGGAACATTCGGCGCCAAGGAATTGTCTATGCGTATGAATGAGGTTGGGCTTGCCGATATCGTGAATCACCGAAGGATAATTGTACCTCAGCTTGGTGCGGCAGGTATTAGTGCCGGCGCCGTTTTCAAGCATACGGGCTTTAAAGTGTGTTTTGGTCCGGTTTATGCAAAAGATATTAAAGGATACTTAAGTGCCGGCAGAAAAAAAACCCATGAAATGAGAAGAATTAATTTTTCAATGACGGATAGGCTTATTCTTACCCCTATAGAGATAATCCCATTAATTAAAAAATTTCTTGTTTTTACGGTAATAATTCTATTATTTTTCGGTCTTCGACCTTCGGGTATTTTATTTGAAAATGCATGGTTGTTGGGTAAGCCGTTTTTGTTACTGGGATTAGGGAGTATTATCGGGGGTGCATTTATAACCCCGATTCTTCTGCCGTTTATTCCTTTTCGTTCTTTTGCCCTCAAGGGTTGGATGATCGGGATTTTGTTAACCTTAACGACGATATTTTCTTTCAATATACAAGAGCAAAAAAATATTTTAATTTTTATGGCGGAGATTATTTTTTTCCCGATGGCGAGTTCTTATTTGGCGCTGCAATTTACCGGTTCAACAACATTTACAAATATATCGGGAGTCAAAAAAGAGTTAAAAATTGCATTGCCTGTTTATTTTGTTTCGGCATTAATATCAATAGTACTAATGTTAATATATAAAATTGGCATATTAGGGGTTTTATGAAATATCTAAAAAATGTATCGAGTCTCAGTTTTTTTCCTGACAATTGTATAAATTGCATGACCTGCATTGATGTCTGTCCTCACGGGGTATTTTTCATAGAAAATAAAAGGGTTGCGGTGTGCGACAAAGATTCATGCATGGAATGCGCTGCCTGCATTCTGAATTGTGAATATGGAGCTATTACCGTAAATTATGGCGTAGGATGTGCATCTGGTATAATAAACGGCATGATATCCGGCGGAACGCCTTCGTGCGATTGCGACACAGTTCGTCATTCGTCGAATGTTGTTGAATAAGGTATTGTTCAAATTTTAATGCAGGAATAGAATATATTAAGGATTATAAGGAGGTATTAAAATGAAGACGCCAATTTGTTTTACATGCGGCTGTTCCCTCGTAAGATTGGGCATTACTAAGGAGAGTGCGGTAACGCGGAAATACCGAGAAAAAGAATATTTGTTCTGCTGCGACGGATGTGCTGTTATGTTCGAAAAAAATCCCGAGGCACTGCTCAAGGAGACTGCTGATATAGTCGTGTGTCCAAGTTGTTTAGCGGAAAAACCGATAGGTCAAACTGTGAAAATCAACTATCGGGGCGAGAGGCTTAATTTTTGTAAGTGTCCGCATTGTATGACTGTTTTTCAGAGAGATCCGGAATACTATGTAAAACGTCTATCCGGCGAAATCGAATTTTCCGGTATTTTTTCTGAAGGACGAGGATGTTGTTCGTAATATATGGAGAAGACATATAACAACGTTGTATACTTGTTCGTCTTTTAGGCGCTTTTGAAAAACAATCTGAGTTTCTGCCTGAGCGAAGGAAAATATAATAGGAAAGTTTGGAATAAGTGAGGTTATTTATGAAATGCATGGTGTTAACGAAAATATCAGATTTAAGAGTAGATAAGAACCCTTTATCTTATAAAGAAACCGATGTTCCAAAGATTAATAAAACCGAAGTTTTAATAAAAGTAAATACATGCGCGGTATGTCATACCGAGTTGGATGAAATAGAGGGCAGAATCAAACCGATTAAGTTGCCGGTTATCCCCGGACATCAGATAGTCGGTATGGTAATCGAAATAGGGAGCGAAGTAAAAAAACTTAAAAATGGAGATAGGGTGGGGATCGGCTGGATTAATTCGGCATGCGGTAAATGTGTTTATTGTAAGAGCGGATTTGAAAATTTATGTCCGAATTTTGTGGCAACCGGCAAGGATATAGATGGCGGTTATGCCGAATATACGAAAATAAGCGAAGATTACGCCGTTCCAATTCCTGAAAGGTTTACCGACGAAGAAGCCTCGCCGCTGCTTTGCGCAGGTGCCGTGGGATACAGGGCATTGAAGTTAACCGGCGTTGAGGACAAAATGAATTTAGGGCTTCTCGGATTCGGGGCATCTAACCATTTGGTCCTAAAAATAGCAAAAGCCGTTTATCCTAACTTAAAACCGTTTGTCTTTGCAAGGTCGGAAAAGGAAAGAGCGCTCGCCAAAGAGCTTGGGGCATACTGGTGCGGCAACATTGAAGAAACTCCGGCGGAAAAGTTAAATGCGATTATAGACACTACGCCGGTCTGGGTGCCGGTCGTGAAAGCAATGAGAAATTTAAAGCCGAACGGCAGACTTGTTATAAATAATATCAGGAAAGAGGACATTGATAAGGATGAACTCGTAAACATAGATTATTCAAGAGATTTATGGATGGAAAAAGAGATAAAATCAGTTGCAAACGTTACTTTTAACGATATAAAAGAGGTTTTAAACATCGCTGATATTTACGATATAAAACCAGCATATCAACTATATGACCTTATGGATGCCGATAAGGCTGTAATGGATATAAAAGAAAAAAGAATCAAAGGGGCAAAGGTCTTAAAGATATAGTAATAAGCGTAATATGTTAGCAGGTTGCCCCATTTAAAAGAATCAATGTCCAAGTATTGTCGTAAAAAACGTCAAAACGTCAGTGGTTGATATCCGTCTGCCATGAATGATGCTATCGCTTGACCGGCATGAACAAGCTCTATCTTTTTATCCGTTAATATTTGGCTGACACCGTATTCCTCGGCCACAAAGATACATGCCTGAGGGGCAATGCCGTTTGCAAGTACCTGTTTGTAAGCCTCGAGAATACCCTCGTCGTCGGTCTTCGCGATAAGATCTTCTCCCGGACCGAAGAATACTAACTGCACATCTTCAAAAGCCCCGCTGTTTTTTGTTCTCCACGCAATGGTAAGGCCTAATTTGACTTTTATCGGATCGTCAGCACCGGATAGAATAATTATCAAAGCCTTTGCTTTTGCCATAAATCATCCTCACTCTGAAATTTAATTGATTTTTTGCAAAACTAAGCAAACTCAATTATAGCATGGCAAGCCAATCTCGGTCAATTTAAGTTATAATACGAGATTATCAAAACGGGATAACATTTTACAGTACCTTCTGACCTTCAAAAAAGTCTGATAATACGGTTCAGAAGATAGAATGCAATATTAAGGCTGTCGCCGCTAATGATAAAATTATCATTACCATATAATAAAATGTTTTTTGGTTTATGACAAAATGAAACTTATTGCCTAAAAAAAGACCTATCAATACGGGTGGTATTAGAACAGCGGACAGCTTTAATGCCTTGAGGGTTAAGAGTCCTAGAAAGGTATAAATAAATAGCCTAAAAACGCTGTCTGTGATCGCAACTATTTGAAATGTTGCTCTAAATGTGCGTTTTCCATGATGTTTCATTTGCAGGTAAGCCACTATAGGCGGACCGCCGCCACCGTACAAACTGCCTATGAATCCACCTAAAAACCCCAAGGGTACACCTATGGTATTTTTTACGTAGGGAAGTTTATCCTGTTTAATGCTCATGGCATATATTACATATGCCAGAATAAAAATTCCCAGAAAGATGGTTAGCTTTTGCGGGTCTGCGTATTTTAATATATATGCTCCGAATAAAAGCCCGAAAACGGTTGCTGGAAGCAGGTATGAGAGGTCGTTCCATTCAACTTCCTTGAAATCATAAGCCCCTAGTAAAATACTACCCAAAAAATCAAGTACGAAAACTGCCGGAACGGTTATACTTATCGGGATAAATATTGTCAATAGCGACACAGAAATCAATCCGGAACCGAAACCTATAGTAGCCCTAACGAAGAAAGCTATCAAAACTATTACGATTCCCGCTATTATGTCAAATGTGGATATTGGGTGCATAACGTATTTTATACTTACAATTTTTTTAAGGGGCAATCATCACATTGAGGAGTTTTTTTGCAAAACATCTTTCCCGTTTTTACTATTAGGGCATGATATTCGTTGCATAAGGAGACATTTGTTTCATCAGGGGAGATATTAGCCATAAAGAATCCCTGTATATTCTTATATTTTTCCTTTGAGGCGTTTTCGATTATATTATGTCTTTCGAGTATTCTTCTTGTATATGCATCTATTACGAATACCGGTTTTTTTAATGCGTATAAAAGAATACTGTCCGCCGTCTCTTCGCCTATACCGAAAATAGTTAAAAGCTTTTCTCTCATTACGTATGTGTTCTCTCTTTTCATCAAATCTATGGAAAAATTATATTCTTTTTTTGCAAAATTTATGAACGCCTTAATTTTTAACGTCTTCTGATTGTAATATCCGGAAGGCTTAATATACTCCTTTAATAAATCGGAATCAATTTTATAAATGGCTTCAAAGGATAAAAGATTGCGTATCTTTAAGCTGTTTATAGCTTTCTCGACATTTGTCCATGCGGTATTTTGCGTTAGTATGGCGCCTATCATGACCTCAAAGTCTGATTTTGCAGGCCACCAGTTCATCGGTCCGAATTTACTGAACAAGATGTCGTAAATTGTCTGTAAAATGTTACCCTTATTTTTTTTGGTCATTTCTTGTCGGTTTATTTAAATTTTATCTCAGGTATTATAGAATATGCTGAGCCCTATTGACAGACATATTTTAAAAAAGTTTAAGGTGTACTCTTCTAATCCGCATTGTCTAAAGGAGTAAGGCATTCAATGTATTGATGAAACCGTTCCTTATGGTAAAACATGAAATATCTCTTAATCCCTTTCTTTAGTTCTCCCATAGTTTCATATGATTTCAAATAGATGTCTTCATACTTCAGACTCCCCCATAATCGTTCTGTATGGATATTGTCCAATCCAACTTTGTTTAAGAATCTCTTGAGGTACCACAAGATTCCAGTCAAAAATAAAACGACCGGATCTTCGCTTGCTTCGCTCCAGATAATAAGAATGCTTCGGACGAAGAATTTAAGTAAGACAAAGAAAGAAGAAATGCAATGAAGGCAATTAGTGCTCCGAAGCTATTCTCTCTTGCCGCATTGCAGTAGGAAGCAAACATGATATTGGGATTATCGGCACGGAAAACACTTAACATAGTCCGAAATTTGTATGAGGCGCACTGCAACAAAGGCAAACTGCAAAAAGCTGCGCAAAAAAGGTGGACGCGCAGCAAGATACCTATCCTAAATCGGCGGCAGACATTGTTATTGCAGGATCTGTTGCGGGCGGCGTATATCGCCGTTCAGCGCGGTATACAGCGCCTCAAAATTTGCCGTACATGCGCTGGCTGAAGACCTGCGGCGCTAAGTCTGCTCTAAAGGGGTTCGCGTTTTATTGGTTGAGTCGGGGATCGTATTGAGTGGTTTTCAAGCGGGTGCAGAAATGGTGCAGAATTTCAACGATAAATTTGGACAGCTTTTAATCGGAGATGACGTGGCAAACGCTATCCATTATATTGCTACCCAGCCGCCACATGTGCACATAAGCGACATTATTATCCGCCCTACGCGCCAAGATCATCCATGATTGCAACAAAGCATAGCGTTGTGAGATAAAACCCGGGGGGATGTATGGATTTAAAATTAAGTGGCCGGACATGTCTTGTTTCAGGTGCAAGTTCAGGAATTGGCGCAAGACATCTATTTATGAGATTTTTCGGAATTAAAACAAAAATTACCGAAAGAGCGTTTATGGAATCCATCATTCTATATTGAGGCCATGGGATATATTTCTAAAAATACTATTGGAATATATATAAAATCAGAAAAGGAGATGAAGTTTAAAGGCCATAAATATCGTCTTTACTCTAATACGGAACAGGCTCACGAACTAAATAAGCAGTTTGGATGTTCTCGTTTTGCTTGGAACTATTTTCTTGACTTGAGAAGATCTATTCGTCATTGAACTGAAAAAGATATATATAAAATTCCTCAAAAAAACTTTTGAAATATCTGAGATTCACAAAAAAAAGAAAGAGCCGTCAATCGGTTTTCACACCACAGCACTTCAAAAGCGATAATAACAAATTATTTATATCTAAAATATCATCATGTATAAAAATTTATTTGCATAGATCGCTTGATGGTATTGCGAAAACTTTAACAATACAAAAAACATCCTAAGTTGTTACGAATATCCGGAAGAAAGTTAAAAAAACTTCATCAATAATTATCACGATGGAAATGCCCTAAATACGCACAACCCGCGACAAGGACATAAACGTTTTATAGATAAAGTAGGAAAGGCATGCCCCAACTTATACCTGCAGAGAGAGTGACATCTGTAATAACGATCTTATTGATGAAGTAAGTTGCGCCATAGTTTTGCAACGCATATACTTGCGCAAATGACCGATTTAAGGTATATTTAAAAGTTATTAGGGGAACATAACAGTTTAAAAACGACAGAGATTTACGCTCGTGTATCCAAAAAGATAATTAGTAAAATCAGAAATTAGGTGGATGACTCTTTTAAATAGAAGGTAATACAAGATGATGATAAAAGAAATATATAAACGATTGTTCTTATATGCTTAAATTGGCATGACAAGAACAATACGCATACATAGGCGTTAGGCAAAATTAGGACGAATGGCAGATGTCAGCAAATAATTTAGGCAACAAGAAAAAATGATTGTATTTTTGTTGTATAAAATAGGAAGATAAAAATGACAGAATTATTATCAATAAAAGAAGCAAGTAAATGGGCAAGTGAACACTTGAAAAAGAATGTTACTACTTCTAACATCTCATATTTAATTCAATACGGGAAAGTTAAGAAATATGGTAATAATGGGACAACTGCTGTTAACAAATATGAATTAATCAGCTATTATAAAAGTTACAACGGACAAAGAGAAACAAATTGGCGGGAAAAGCTTGGTAATGATTTAAATTGGGCTTTGTCATTTGATAATTTAAAAGAAAAAGACACTACAAAACATATTAATAGATTACACCCTTACAAAGGAAAATTTATACCACAATTGGTTGAATATTTTCTTGATAATCACACCGATAATTTTAAAAAAGAAGTTTATTTTCAAAAAGGCGATATTATTTTAGACTCGTTTTCCGGAAGTGGCACAACAATGGTTCAAGCTAATGAATTGGGTATGCACGCAATTGGGGTAGACATTTCGGCATTTAATTCATTAATTGCAAATGTAAAAGTCGGGAAAGTTGATTTTCAAGATTTAAACAGTGAGTTAAAGCGAATAACAAATGTTTTAAAAGAATTTATTTCTCAAAATAAAAATGCACAATTTGAAAGTGAATTGCTTGATAAATTAAATGTTTTTAATAAGAAATATTTTCCATCACCGGAATTTAAAATTAAAGTTCGCAAAAAAGAGATAACAGAAAAGGAATACACGACCAAAAAAGAGAGTGAATTTTTGCAAACTTTTGAAAAACTTATAAAAAAATATGATTTAAAATTAAAGCAAAAAAACGAAAACAATTTTCTTGAAAAATGGTATCTCGAACCTATTAAAAATGAAATAGATTTTATATTTGAGCAACTGAAAAAAATTAAAAACCCAACAACTAAAAAAATAGTTACAATAATTTTAAGTAGAACTATTCGTTCTTGCCGAGCAACAACCCACGCTGATTTGGCAACACTTAAAGAACCTGTTATAACTACTTATTATTGCGGAAAACACGGAAAAATATGTAAACCTTTGTTTTCAATATTTTCTTGGTGGGTTAGATACAGCGAAGACACAGTTGAAAGGTTACAAGAATTTGAAAAATTAAGAACAAACACTTATCAAATCTGCTTACAAGGTGATGCAAGAAATATTGATATTCTTTCGACTCTTGAAAATAAAAATCCCGAATTTGCAAAATTGGTTAAAAAACAAAGAATAAAAGGGATATTTTCAAGTCCGCCATATGTGGGGTTAATAGACTATCACGAACAGCACGCTTATGCTTATGATTTATTTGGTTTCAAGCGAAACGATGAATTAGAAATAGGTCCACTTTGCAATGGACAAGGAAGAGAAGCAAGAAAATCATATATTGAAGGAATCGTTAAAGTTTTAAATAATTCAAAGCAATATCTACAAGATGATTACGATATTTTCCTTGTTGCAAATGACAAATACAATATGTATCCGACTATTGCAGAAAAATCTGGCATGAAAATCGTCAATCAATATATGCGCCCTGTTTTAAACAGAACAGAAAAAAACAAATCAGCTTATGCTGAAATAATATTTCATCTAAAGGAAAAATAATGGATAGAGTAACTAAAAATTTAGTTTCTGATTTTTTAAACAAATATGAACTAAAATCAAAAGATAATTCTTTTGATTTCGAAAGGTTTGCAAATTATTCAATATTGAAAAATCTGTTTAACAATGATTTTCAAATTGATGAAATATCAACTGGCAAAAACCAAGGAATTGATGGTATTGCTATTCTTGTAAATAATCAGTTTATAACAAACATAAATGAAGTTCGAGATATTATTGAGGAAACCAAAATATTAGAAGTTAAATTTATGTTTACTCAATGTAAAACTTCACCAAAGTTTGAAGGTTTAGAAATAGGTAATATGTTTTTCACAATTAAGGATTTCTTTTCAGAAACACCAAAACTACCAATGACATCAGAGGTGAAACACAAATTTGAAATAAAGGAAGAACTTTTTAAAAACTTCCAGTTAATGATTAATGGTAGCCCAGATGTTTTTATGTTTTATGTTTCTCTTGGAAAATGGCAAGATGATGCAAGTTTGAATGCAATTATTGACAGAAACAAAGAAGAGATTTATGATACTGGTGATTTCAAAAAGATTGTTTTTACTCCTTATGATGCAAAATCAATTCAAAAGTTGTATAGAAAAACATTAGAAAAAAGTTCTGCTGAATTTAGTTTTGTTTCATCTCCTGTAAATCTACCAGAAATTCCCAATGTTGAGGAAGCATATATTGGATTATTAAAATTTTCAGAGTTTAAGAATTTAATACTTAACGATAATGGAGATATAAAAAATGTATTTTATGATAATGTGAGAGATTATTTAGGAGACAATCCAATCAATAAAAAAATTGATTCAACATTAAAAAATAATGATTTTGCTATATTTTCTCTTTTAAATAATGGAGTTATTATTGTATCTGAAAACAAAAATGCAAATAAAGGGAATCGATTTTCAATCAGCAACTATCAAATTGTAAACGGTTGCCAAACAAGCCATACATTGTTTAATAATAAAGATTCAAATGGGATAAATGAACTCCAAATTCCTGTGAAGTTAATTTTTACAGAAGATGAAGATGTAAAAAGTTTAATAACTGTTGCAACCAATAGTCAAACAAGTATTACAGAAGAACAATTGTTAGCATTTTCAGATTTTCAAAAAAACTTAGAAGAATTTTATAAGAGTTTTAAAGAAGAAAATAAACTTTATTATGAAAGAAGAACTGGACAATATAGCACCAACCAAACAATTTTAAAATCAAGAGTTGTTTCTATAAAGAATCAAATAAAAGCTATTTCTTCGATGTTTTTAAATTCACCACATTTAGCATCTGGATATTACGGTAAATTATTTAAAACAATACAAAAGGAAATTTTTGAAGAAAATCACGAATTTATACCATATTACACAAGCAGTTATTTTCTTTATCGATTTGAAAGATACATAAGAAGCTCTGAGGTTGATAGAATTTACAATAAGGCACGTTATCATATAATGATGCTATATCGTATAATCATTAGTAATGAGAAAGTTGTTGAATTGAATAATAAGAGCATTATAACCGTATGTGAGAAAATAATTAATTCATTTGATTCTTTTGAATCATTCAAAGAAGTCTTTGATAAAGTTATTTTCCTCCTCAATAAATCGGAAATTGATATAGACAATCCAAAATCTCTTTATCAAAAAAGTAATACAGAGATTTTAATAGATACTTTTAACAATAACAAAGGGAATTTATAATGGCATTATCAAAACAACAAATACAATCAGTAGAAGATACTATAAGAAATAGTTTGAGAAATAAATTTAAAACTTATAATCCTGAGCCGGCTGTAATGCCATTTCACGCAAGATTATTAGGAAAAGACAGACTTGCACTATATTCTTTTATTCATTCCTTAAATACAAATTTTGGAACTACTATCTTTGAACCGGTTGCAGTTTCCTTGGCTTCAAGTAGATTTAAAGTTGCTAAACTTCAAATGAAATCGGGAACACAAATAAGCGAAAAGGCACAGTATGAAATTCAGAGAATAGTGGACGAACTAACTGCTGCAAATAAGAAACCGGATAAACAAAAAGAGATAGAAATAATTCGTAAAGTATGCCAAAAGGGAGAAATGCGAACTGTAAAACCTGCAAGAGTAGATGTTTATCTCGAAAGCAACAATGATGAGATATATTTATTTGATATAAAAACAGCCAAACCGAACAAGGGCGGATTTAAGGAGTTTAAAAGAACTCTTTTGGAATGGGTTGCCACTGTTTTATCAGAAAATCCAAATGCAAAAATAAATACATTAATTGCTATTCCTTATAATCCGTATGAACCCAAACCATACAGTAGATGGACAATGGCGGGGATGCTCGATTTGGAACAAGAACTAAAAGTTGCAGAAGAATTTTGGGATTTTCTTGGTGGTAAAGGAACATATGATGATTTGCTTGGTTGCTTTGAGAGAGTAGGAATTGAATTAAGAGATGAAATTGATGATTACTTTAAAAGATTTAAGAATGAATAACTTTGCCTAACAATGTATATAAGTCATTGGGCGAGTGGTGGTTATATTGAATATTGTGAATATAAATAAACGGCATCGTAAATTGAAAGTTAGGTGTTTCAAAACGCCCAACGCCTCATATACTTACCGTTGATCCAATTAGAAAAAACGAACGGAAAAATGATAAACTTGCTACAATAAAACATTGAAATGAAAAGCCAACGCTTGGCCAAGATTAAAAACTAAAAGGATTGCTTAAGAAACATGGCAGAAATAAAGAAAA
>VAOW01002131.1_pt1 | contig 14759 bp, 8 predicted proteins | sample 3393921 | NCBI WGS metagenome assembly VAOW01 (sample SAMN08290428, study PRJNA428436) | hydrothermal vent metagenome | isolation source: Deep-sea hydrothermal vent chimney | place: Indian Ocean: Southwest Indian Ridge | depth 2742 m m
GCTTGTTTTGTTCGGCTTGGGGATGAGCCTTTCGTCCTGTTCGACCAGAAGAAATACGGTTATGGCACGTGCTTATCATAACCTTACGAGTCATTATAATGTCTATTGGAACGGAGAGCAAAACTTAATGGCCGGAGCGGATTATCTGCGGAATAATGCCAAAGACAACTATGCCAAAATTTTGCGGGTTTACAACTATGGGAATAAAAAAACGGCCAGACAGATGGCGTTGCGGATGGAAATGACCATCAAAAAGGCAGCCATGACCATTCAAAACCATTCTATGGTTTTCGATGGGAAAGAAAAAGTAAAATGGGTAACCGAAAGCTATCTTATGATGGGACAGGCGTTTTTTTACAAACACGATTTTACGGGTGCACGAAGGGTTTTTGATTTTGTACAGAAAAAGTACGATTACCTCCCTATTCATTACCTCGGAACTTTGTGGCTGGCAAAAACATACATTGAAATGAAGGATTACGGAAAAGCTGAGGCTGCCCTGAGCCTGCTTAGCAGTGAGCAAAACGAAAAAAGATTTCCTTATGAGATAAAGAATACACTACCGGAGGTATATGCCGACCTGTATCTTGCCGAGGGCAACCAGTCGGCGGCATATCCTTATCTCGAAAAAAGCATTGACGTTACCCGCAACAAAGACCTTCTGAGCCGCATTTATTTTATCATGGGACAAATAAACAGAAGAGAAGGCTATCTGCAACAGGCAGGCGTTTATTTTACCAAAGTTATGAAACGTAATCCGCCGTTTCAAATGGATTTTGAAGCGCGGTTAAATCTTGCCAGATGTTATGATGCTACCCGTGATGATGGCAAATATATCGTGAAAACGCTGGAAAAAATGGCCGGCAAAAACCAGTATAAGGTTTATCGTGATCAAATTTATTATGCTCTGGCCGAGGTAGCCGAAAAGAATAAAAACGACAGCCTCATGGTACATTATCTCAGACTTTCGGTCAGCAACAGCAAAGATAATGATTACCAAAAGTCAACAGCATCGCTGAAACTTGCTGAAGATTATTTCCAACACGGCAATTATGTTCCGGCACAGGACTATTACGATACGGCTGTTCGGTTCCTTCCGAAAGACTATCCACAATACGCACAAATCAAAAACAAGTCGCAGGTACTTTCGCAATTAGTGCAAAATCTGCAATCAATTCACACACAAGACAGTCTGCAACGGCTTGCCCGGATGGATACAGCACAGCTATACGCCCTTATTAATAAAAAAATAGCAGACTACAAAACAGTGTTGGCAGCGAATAAAAAAGCCGCAGAAATCAGGATGGAGAATTTGGCTTCCGGACGGTTTACTGGAAGCGGCGGCGGTACTCCCGTGAGTGGCAAGTCGGGCCGCCGGGGAGGATGGTATTTTTACAATAGTACTGCTTTGTCGCAGGGGTTTAACGAATTCCGGAGACACTGGGGACAGCGAAAGTTAGAAGATCTTTGGTTTTTGAGCAACAAACACACCATCATGGCCAATACCGGTATCACAGTTGAAAACGAGGTTGGTACGCAAACGGGCGAATCCAATGCCAGACCCGGCAAGCCCAAACTTACCGGGCCCGAAACGAGGGCGTATTATCTGAAAGGGCTTCCCAAAACGGCAAAAGATTTTCAGCACTCCGACTCGCTTATTGTAGATAATTACAATAAGCTGGGCTTTTTGTATCTCGAGGAACTGAACGATACCACAGATGCCCTGAAAACCTATTTGGTACTTCAGGCAAAATATCCCGGTAACCAATACCGGCTGCAAAACTGGTATTATTTGTATAACATTTATGCCGGACTGGGAAAAACCGACAAATCCATGCATTACAAAAGGCTTATCTTAGAGCGTTATCCGGGAAGTCTTTATACCAAAGTTTTGAATGACCCCGATTATTACAAGAAACTTGAAAATAAGCACAACGAAGCGGAAAAACTTTACAGTCGTACCTATGAGGCATTCGGGCACGAGCAGTATTACAGAGTGATAGCTTATGCCAACCGGGCGCTGGAAGAATATCCCAACGACACGGCAGTCGGACCACAGTTTATGTATCTGCGGGCACTTTCGCTGGGAAAAGTTGAGGTTTCGGATACACTATACCAGGCTTTGCAACAATTTATTGCAAAATATCCACATCATCCGCTGGCAGAACGAGCGAAGGCTATTGTCAGGATGTTGCAAATGGAATATGGTATCGGTATCAGCGAAAAGGAACAGCAGGCATTACTTGCTGCCCAAAACAGGCAAAAAAATATCGGCGCTTTTGTTTACAACAGCAATGCTCCACAATATATTTTGCTTGTAACCAACCGGAGAATAGTTAACACTCGTGCTTTGGAAATACGTCTTTCCGACTTTAACGAGAAGTATTTCAGGCAACAGCCACTACAAATTAGCAGCCTCATATTGAATAACAATTACAACTTATTGCTTGTAAAACAGTTTGTAAGCCAACAAGATGCCATGGTATATTATAAGGTCCTATCCAAAGATCCTTATGTCTTTTCAGGCATCCAAAAACGAAATTATCATTTATTTGTCATTTCGGATAAAAATTATCCTTTATTTTACAAAGAGAAAAACATGAAGATTTATCAACAGTTTTTTGATGAATACTATAAATAATAAACAGATGAAAAAATATTCTAATGGCAACGGTAACGGTGAATTACAGGTTCCGAACATTGTTTCCTTCGGGACCAAAATAACTGGCGAGATAGAGTCGGATGGCGATGTACGTATTGATGGCTCTCTTTCGGGTAAAATAAACGCAAAAGGGAAAGTGGTTATCGGAAAAGATGGTGTTGTGGATGGAGAAATTCACTGCAAAAATACCGACATCTCCGGAAAAGTAAATGCCACCATGGAGGTTAAGGAATTAACCGTTTTCAAAACAACGGCTGTTTTTACGGGAGATGTAACCACATCAAAAATTTCTATCGAAATTGGAGCCCGGTTTACCGGAAACTGTAAAATGGCTGGTATGGAAACGGGCAAAATCAAAAATGAAGGAAAAAAAGGATAAAAAAAGCCCACTGAAATTTTATGCTGTTTATTCTGCCCTGGGCTTGCAGATGGCTGTTATTGTGTTTGCCGGAGCCTTTGGCGGAAGAGAGATAGATAAATGGTTACAGTGGCATTTTCCGGTCTTTACTGTCGTGCTTACCCTTGTAGCTATTGTGCTATCCATTCTTTACGGGATACGCGAATTTTTTAAACACCAATAAACCTATGAAAAAATCAATTTCTCAATTCACGCTCCGGCTGGGGATTCTCACACTGTTACTCGGCCTGTTCACTTTTGTATTCAGCCTGCTGTTTCCGGACATCCACGTAACCGCTTCCTATCCCTATATTCTGGTTTTTATGTTTCTTTTTTCCTGGGCAGCGTTTCACATTACAGCCAAAAGCATGACGAAGAAAATCAGCCGTTTTGCCAATACTTACATGATAATTAATTTTCTGAAACTAGTGATTTTCTCGCTGTTTATTCTGGCATATGCTTTTCTGAACAAAGCAGATGCCGTTTCTTTTATCATTACGTTTTTTGTTTACTATATTTTTTATTCGGTGTTAGAAGTGGTGGGACTGAAACAATTAAACGAAGTAATCCGGAAATAATCCGTTATTTTCGATTTGTTATGTTTTACACTCTTTTGTTTCCTTAATTTTAAGTAATTTTACTTTTTCAAAAAAAGAATTATGATGTTTCACGCAGGCACGGACAGTTGGATTTATATTTTGCTTGGATTCCTGTGGATAGCCTTTTTCATTTACAAGGGGAAAGATAAAGCCAGAGAAGAGAAAACAGAGAAAATTTCTTCACCATCTACCTCTTCCGGACTCGAAAGTATCATGGGAACATTTCTCTCAGAAAAAGATATCGCTGAAGATATTATCGAAGACGTGGAGGAAGAGGTTCCGAAAAAAACAATAGCTGAACCGGAAAAGCCCGTTGTTTTTGAAGAAAACGTTCACAACATAACCGTTTGTGAAGAACCGACAGAAAAATCTTCGAGACGCAAAGTCCGGAAAATCAACATAAAAAAAGCTATCATTTATTCGGAAATCTTACGCCGGCCTTATGAATAACCGGCTTTGTTAAGACCGCCAAAAGGCTGTACGAAATAACCTATCTGCTTCGTTCTTAACCCGCATTACTCATCTTTTTCATTGCATTTTGAAATCTATTTGGTATTATTAATATCTTTGCATCGGGAAAAGACCCCTTCATTGGTTTGGGGTCTTTTATCTTTTTAATGGTTGAAACTAAAATTATTACACTATGGCAGAAGCAAAATATTATACAGAAGAAGGGCTGCAAAAATTACGCGATGAACTGGATCATCTCACACGTGTAGAGCGAAGAAAAATATCCGAAGCTATTGCCGAAGCACGCGACAAAGGTGACCTTTCGGAAAATGCAGAATACGATGCTGCCAAAGATGCACAGGGATTGCTGGAGCTGAAAATTTCGAAGCTTCGGGATATTATCGGCAACGCCCGCATCATCGATGAATCAAAAATGGACAGCTCTAAAGTATTGATTTTATCTAATGTAAAAATCAAAAACCTGAAAAATGGCGCTACCATGTGTTATATTCTGGTGCCTGAAAAAGAAGCCGATTTGAAAACCGGAAAACTTTCTGTCAACGCTCCTATCGCCAAAGGATTGCTGGGTAAATCAGTAGGGGATATTGTGGAAATTGCCGTTCCGGCCGGAAATATTCAGTTTGAGATTGTGGAGATTTCGCGGTAACGGCTTGGTTAGAGTCTGTCTATAAAGTCCGCTAACTTCGTTATACTCGTTTTTCATACCAGTCATCCCGATTGTGCTTTTTGTTGGTTTTTACTTTAAAAAACTTACAAAAGCTACATCGGGACTCCAGATATTCAAAACTCGCAAGCCTTGTCAGCGATAAGTTGAGCCCGTTTTTATTTACCTTTGAGCATATACAGCGCTGCCTTTTTGGCGGCGGCGAGTGTTTCGCGGTCCACCTTGTGCATCAGCATCCCCTTGGTCAGGTCGTCGGTCAGGATGTGGCGATTCAACATCAGTAATTGCAGGATGACGTTATTTACCTGTGTTTCCCAAGCGTAGTTATCGGCTACAAAAACCTTATCCTGGAAACTTTTAAATACTTCAACCATATCATTAATATGGGGCAAATGCAACAGTTGTTGATAGGTTTCGCTCATGGCCGATATTTCCATGTTCATGTTGGGAGTTACCAGCAGTGGCTGGAATTCTCTGGTGCTGTCAAGACGTATTTTTAGGTTTGACAGGTCGATTTCCTCATCGGGATGATCGATACGTACCAGTTCGGCTTTTCGCATTTGTTCCATTTGCCACAGCCAGAAATTGTACCGGTCGATTTCAGCATTACTTTCATGCGGATTAAACAACTCTGCATATTTTTCTTTTATCAGGTTTTTAACCCTGTTTTTATTTTCATTGATGTCGGGTCGTTTATTTCGTACTTCGCGAATCAGGCGGCGCATGTCTTCAGCGGCAATCTGCGGACCGGTTATCTCCTTCCCTTTCCGGCCAATGTCGGTGGAGAGGATGCCAAGCTGAACTTTTTTGCCTTTGCCGGCTTTCAGTGCTTCAATAAGGTATTTTTTGCTTTCGAATTCCCCTTCTTCGGCCACAAACGGCTGTCCTGCCGGGGTGCTGGCCAGTGAATCAAACAGCGTATTAAACAAGTTACGATCGATGATTTGTTGTTTTTCTTCGTCTTCCGAAACAACAGCGGCTACAAAACGGTTTTTAATGATATCGAAATCAACTCCCGATATTGTCCACTCTTTGTCCCCTTCACAGAATTTCTTATCCATGAAGATTTTGTTTACCATTTCTTCAAGGTTTATCTCGTCAATCATTTTATAGGACGAGCATAGGTAAGAATGTCCGGTATAATTATCGTATTCCCAATCAAGCACATCGTCGATGTAAGCGCCGTGGCGGTCCATTACCTCCACAATATTTTTGTCGCCGGTATAACGAAGCAAAGTCCGCTGGAAATTCGGATTATCGCCGCTGGTGGCTTTCTCTTTGCGCTCGCCGTGCGAATTGCGGTACAGGATGAAGTTTTCGGGATTTTCATAGCGCGTAATTCCCGCCTCTTCTCTGGCGAAATTACTGGCAGTAAGCATAATATCTATTTTATAAGGCATGCTCACATCACACAACCCGCTAATTGTACTTCTTGAGTTCAGATCTTCCACATTGGAATCGGAAGCGCTCTCGAAGAGGGTGTAATAGAATTTGATGTAATCCGGATCGAAGTCGGTAACGCGACTGAAGTCGCCTTCTTCGGTACCGATACCGTAAAGGTTGCCTTCCTTGTCGGGAAAAAGATGGAGCATGTCACCGGCAATCATTTTAAGCGAACGAACGCCGGTAAGATTTTTCATCATCCATTTCAGCATCATGGCAGCCAGCATTTCCGACTTGCCTACGCCGCTGTCACCACTAATTTGTACCACAAAAACAGCCCCGTCGTCTTCTTCTACGGCAAACATAGAGCCGTGAATGGGAATACCACCCAACTCTTTTATTTTCTCATTCATTACCGTCAGACGAGGCTTTTTGATGTTGCCGAAATAATCCACTTCTTTTCGGAGTGGCGCAACGATGGCTTTGATGTTTCCCCGTGGACCGGGAATATCAAAATAACCGATCTGCGGAAAAGAGATAAGCTTTTCGGGAAAACCGTAAAAACAAATGGTATCCGGAACAAATTGTCGGATATCCTCAAGTGATACTTCCTGCTTTTTCATCAGCCGAAAGTTATCAGTAAAATATTTTGTGTAGGATTTATGAAAAACAAAAAGCTCGTTCACCAGCCCGCCGTTAAAAATCTTACAACGATAGTCGCCGGCATCCATGTTTCCGATAAATTGCTCGAGACGATTCAGGAAAAATGAAGGCATGGGGCGTGTATCCAACACCTTAATATATTCGTTAGAATTTTTTTGCGCCAATGCGGCTATCTTTTCCTGTTTATTCTTTTCACCGTGGAGGCGGTCCAGGCGATAGTAAGCAAATTCCCGTTTTTTAGAATCAGTTGCAATGCGTGTGTGGGTTTGCACATTTTGCTCCGTACCGATAACACCACATTGCGAAAGCATACGCGGAATCCATTCGAGATGAGTCTCATGGTTTTTAACCAGCGTATGTTGTTTTATATCAAAATGTTCGTAAACACTTATGCCGTGCTGTATCATTTCGTTAATAGCAGAATTTTGTTTCAGAAAAACTGCTTCGGACAGGCGCATAACCGTATGTACATAAGGATAATAGTGCTCATTGGACTTGGTATTATTTATCAATTGAATGAGGAAGAGAACAAACCAACGGATTTCCTGATGCAGGTTTTCCGCAGGGACTTTTTTGTTTCCGTTTTCCGAAACTTCTTCCCAAAGCAAATGCCATTCACCCGGCAGGGCTTCATATAGAAAGTCGTTAATTAGCGATTCCGTTTTCCTCTCCTTTAACTTCAACTTGACTGTTTGTTGCTGGAAAGAACGGAATATTCCTATAAGATTGGTTTTAAAATGACTTTTTTCAGTAAGCAGATAGAGATAGGCAATACGTTGGGCCGCGGTAAACTCAGGTGAATTAACCTTCTCGTGAATGCGTCGGTTTATGTCGCCGAAAAGTTTTTTCCCCAGAGATAAGTCCTCATTTGCTATATTTTGGTAAAGAGCATCGCTAAAGAATTTCAACGAGTGATTTAAATCGATGCTGTTCAGGCTGATCCCGATAATTTCTGTAAAATTATCCAAAATGCTATGTATCAGTTCCAACATGGAAGGCGCCGGGGGGTCGTTTTCGAAAGGAAGGTTAAAATGTAGCATTAGCTCCCTGATATATTTGCGAAGCAGTTGGTTGGTTCCTTCCATGCGGGCAACATCAGAATGGTGGTTTCCACTGCTTATGACGGCCATAATTTTGGTTTTACCCGGCGAAAATAAAAGCCGTTCCATTTCCAGTAGAATTTCGGCCATAATCAGGTCTTCGTCGGGGGCATCGAGCACATAATAGTTGGGTTCATAGTTTAATTTGTTGGTTATATATTTCAACAAAGTGGGCTTGCCAAAATGCGCCAACACCTGACTGAAAGGGCGGTGCTTTATAGCCGGTATTTTGGAATAAACCTGAGGTAAAAGGTTTTCATAAACCGAGGTAAATGCCTTGCTTTGAATGAATTCGGACAGGCTGGAGCAGTGTCCCGATTCTTCGGTAAATTCGATGACTGCATTTTGTGAATCGTCAATAGAATGGATGCTTACACCACTGACGGATGGAGAGGCATGGTAAAGCGTCCACCGATTATCGATAAGCAGGCTTTGGAAAGGCTTCTTTTGAAGATTGCGTATCAGGTAAAAGTCGTCCAAAACGTGGTCAATGAAAGCCCGTTCGGAGGGTAAAGAGAAAATCTCTTCTAACAAATCATCAGTACTGCGACCCTTGTTCTTTTCATCATTTTTAGCTTCAAAAAAAAGTTTCCAGTATTTAAGGACAATTTCCAGGGCATTTTTTATCTCTTTGCGAAAAACATCATAAGAAGCTGTTGTTCCTTCAAGATAGCCGCCAAGCGAAAATCGCAGGAACCCTGTCTGGTAAGGAATCACAGCAATACCACGTTGTTCGGCCAGCTTTTGGGTAAATTTTTCCAAATCCTGAAAAGAGAAAAAATAATTTAACTGAATGTTGAGCAGGAAAGAGCCATCAGAAGCCACAAGTCGTGCATATTTTCCCCCTTCCCCATCTAAGAGTTCGGTAGCTGTTTCTTTGGCAAGATCTAATCGTTTCAGCGATTCGTTACGGAAGTTTTTATTCACACGGAATCCGTTGAGGGCACCTACGAGTTGCTTTTGGTAATAAGCAAAAAAGGGTTCGTCTTTGTATTTAAAATCATCGGGAAGTTCCAGCATGTTGAGCTTGTCAATAGAAACCATTTCGTTTAGCAGAAAGATGTGTAGCGGACTGCCTTCAAAGACCATTTTCAGGCTGCCGTCGCTTCTTTTTCTGTTTCTGTAGTCGGATTGTTCGGCACTGGTGTTTATGATGTACTGTTCGATGAGCCGTTTTATTTTATGCCGTGAAGCGTTTTGCGGCATTTTTTCTTCGAGGTCGTTTTTAATACGTTTGGCCTGCTGGGCGGCTTCCAGAATATTCACAAGCATATACAATGAGTTGGTATTTCCGGTTTCTTTGTTGTTGTTTTTGCGGGCAAATTCAATAACTTCCTTTTTCGCGGGGGTGGCCACAATTGCACCCAATCTATCGCCGGTTGCGCCAAGATTTTTAGTAGTAGAAATAGATGAAACCATGTTCAGCCGGGCGTATTTCTGATTCAGATTATCCATGACATAACGCGATATGGTACGCCACTTGGGCTCGGCAGGATCTTTGGTTTTAACCGTATCGTTATAAGCCTCATCTAGAAACAGGGTTATCTTGCTGGCGCTTACAAATTTAATAAAACTCAACAAAGCCGGATTGTTAAAATCGGAATAGCCGGAAGGGTTGGCCGGGTCGTTGATGACAATGGTCAGGTTTTCACAAAAACGATCCCAGATATTTCCGGTTTCATCAAAAATTTGAAAAGTATTTTTCATACGTTCGAGCCGGAGGGTTAACCGGTCAAAATCTATTCTTCCTTCGGGTGTAACGCCTATCTCGAGGTCGAAAGGATTTATGTCGAAACGGTCGGTGGAAAACAGATCAAGGTATTCCCAGGAGGAGTATTTGTTGAAAAGGATATAGGGTTTCAGCACCTTGTCTTCTTTGCCAAAAAGCACGTCGCGGATAATCATTTGCACATCATCCGAAATGGAGGTCTTCTTCAGATTGGTAAGGTTGCTGATAAACTCTTTGATGATGCGCTGTTCTGCGGACGTAAGCGTATTGTATTTTTCCAGAATTCCGAGGTCGATAAGCACATTTTTCAATCTACCTTCATTATCAGATTCATTTTCAACTTTGATAAGGTACTGTTTGTATTTTTCGAGAAACAGGTTGATACCGAAATTTTTATGAAAATGATTTTTTAGCGTACGCTGATAGGTGTCGGGATAGAGATTGAGGATGACGCGGCAGCGTTCAATAATTTCTTTATTGATAGGTTTTAGCTTTCGCTGAAGCAAAAAGTCACCATACGTTTTGATTTGGTTTCTGCCGCCGCCTTCTACCACGGTGGCAATGTATAGCTTTTTGGTTCCGGAGTAAAAATATTTTAATGTCCGTTCTTCAAAAGCATCAATAAGTGTCTTATTCAGCATTTTTTGCCGGGAGCCATCGGCACAACGAATTATGAGATCTAAATAGTTACTGAGCTTTTCCAGCGTGTATTTATCTTTGATAATCTGCCGTGAGAATTCATCAAATTTGAAAAGACTCAGATTTTTCTCCGGATTATCCGTTACGCCAAGTTGTTCTTTTTTAAGCTGATTCAATTCCGTTTCGTACGAAACGATTTTCTTATCCATGCGCGATTTGAACTTCTGCAGGTTGGTCAGACTCACCTTTTCGAGAATTAGTCGCAGGTTCATTTGGCTGTTGGCCAAAGCCCCGAGTTTTTTGGTATGCACTTTATTGAGACTTTGGATAATCTTGTTGTGGAAACAATAAACCAGGCTGATATTTGTCCGTAAAGCCATGGGCGAATTATCCACAAAAATCATCCGCGTCAGGTATGGAAACCATTTGGAATTGCCAAAAGGATTGTGTATAATCGATTGCACTTTAATGGCAAAAACAGCAGTATTATTTTCCTGAATTTTTTGAAAGAGCTGCTCCTCATTTTCATAATCAACCACGACCACTTGTTTTGGGTGAAAAAGTTCCTCTTTCAGCAGGCTGATGGTCGTATCGGGGCTGCCGCTTACAACGGTTGTCAATAAACCGTTAAGCCCTTTAAAATAAGTGTTTTGCGACATTCTTTCCAAAAAGTCTTTTTTTTCTGCTCCGGTAGTATAATGGGCGCTTTGAACCACCATTTGTTCCAGTACATCCATCAGATAATTCCACTGTAATTTTTCCCGGTCATCATAAATTCCAAGTACTTCCCGGAAACGGCGAAGCACGGTAACTTCTTCGCCAAGCAGGATGCTGAAACGAAATTTTAAATTGGCCCGGGTAAACGGAGGCGTGCCCATTGAAAAATCCTGAAATCCCAGTACTTTCCGTGCTTCTTCCTGTTTTTCATCATTGATGAGTTCGGTATCCATAAGGTTTATCAGCCTGTTGCGAAAGCGATTTAACCTGGAACGATACTGAAAAGCTTTAGACTCTTCGTGAGGAAACAACATAAGCGAAACATCTCCGTATGATTGGAAAGCTTCTTTTAATACCAGCAGTTCACGGTAAATTTCCTTTTGCTGATAGAGCGGATCGTCGGGTTCCTCATAACAAAGTCGGTAAAAATTCTTCAGTAAATCCATATAATGGGAAGGCAGAAAATTTTCTGCTTTCGGCTGTAAAGCGAGATAAAGATCAATAAAGTCAAGGGCATCTTCACCCAATTTCCGATTTGCTTTTTTTAGTGTTCGCATGGCTTTTTATTTTTGAAATCTTTTCGTAGAAAAGGGATTATTCAATCTGTAAAGTTCGTTATTTTTCGATTTCACCTTTTCCCAAAATAAATTTTTTATTACTCTGTTGTTTTTGTTTTTATTAAAAAGGCCGAAAACTCTTTGTTTCCGGCCTTGGATTCTTATTCTTTAAATCTTAGTAAGATTTTTTATGAACCTGTTGAACCGCCCGGCCGGAGGGGTCAATCACATTATTCAGCGAATTATCCCACATCAGGGCCTCCGGAGTACTGCACGCAACCGATTTACCTCCCGGAACACATTTGGCAGCCTGATCACCGGGAAAAAAGTTATTAAAAATGGTCCGGTAATAATAAGCTTCTTTAGTTGGGGGCGTGTTGATGGGGAAGCGATAAGCTGCCTTTTCAAGTTCCAGGTCTGTTACCTGTTTGGCAGCAACTTCTTTCAACGTGTCAATCCAGTTGTAACCCACCCCATCGGAAAACTGCTCTTTTTGCCTCCACAACACCTCTTCAGGAAGATAATCGCTGAAGATTTCGCGCAGAATATGTTTTTCCATCTTTCCATCTTTCACCAGTTTGTCTTCCGGATTAATACGCATGGCCACATCCAGAAATTCTTTGTCAAGGAAAGGCACACGTGCTTCCACACCCCAGGCAGCCATGGATTTGTTGGCACGCAGGCAGTCGAAAAGATGCAGTTGCGCAAGTTTTCGCACGGTTTCCTCGTGCAGTGCTTTGGCATCTGGTGCTTTGTGAAAATAGAGATAACCACCGAATATTTCATCGGCACCTTCACCCGATAAAACCATTTTTATTCCCATGGAACGAATTTTCCGGGCCATGAGATACATGGGTGTAGCAGCCCGGATGGTAGTAACATCGTATGTTTCGAGATGATAAATAACATCGCGTACAGCATCCAGACCTTCCTGAACGGTATAGACAAACGTATGATGAACAGAACCGATATAATCTGATACTTTTTTAGCAGCCACCAGGTCGGGTGAGTCTTTCAAACCAATGGAAAAAGAGTGTACCTGAGGCCACCAGGCTTCTTTTAAGTCGGATGTTTCAATCCTGCGTTGTGAATATTTCCGTACAATGGCGGCAATGATGGATGAATCGAGTCCGCCGGAAAGCAGAACGCCGTATGGAACATCCGACATAAGCTGGCGATGTACGGCATTTTCGAGTGCCTGCTTCAGCTGTTTTTTATTGGTAACGTTGTCTTTGACGGCATCGTACGATTCCCATTCGCGCTGGTAATGACGGACAAACTTCCGGTCTTTGCTGCTGTAGTAATGTCCGGGAGGAAACTCTTCAATTTTGGTGCAATGCCCGGTAAGTGCTTTCATTTCGGAAGCTACATAGAAGTTCCCCATTTCGTCATAACCGTAATATAAAGGTACAATACCGATGTGGTCACGACCGATAAAGTAGGAATGATCCTGGTTATCGTAAAGCACAAAGGCAAAAATACCATTCAGGTCATTTAGAAATGCAGTTCCTTTTTCAAGGTAAAGCGCATTAATAACCTCACAGTCCGATTTGGTTTGGAAATCGTAAGGGTTTTTCAGGGTTTTTTCCAGTTCGCGATGATTATAAATTTCGCCGTTTACGGCCAGAACCAGCCGGCCATCGGCACTTATCAGCGGCTGCGCACCGTTTTCCACATCCACAATCGATAACCGTTCGTGAACCAGGATGGCTTCCTCGTTTACATAAATTCCAGACCAGTCCGGGCCACGGTGGCGCATGGTTTTCGACATTTCCAACGCCTGCTCCCGCAGACCTGCCACTCCGGTTTTAATGTCCAGAATACCGAGAATTGAACACATAATAACTCCTTTTCCTTTACCTTGATTTATGGAACAAAACTATTATTATTTTCAATAAAACAGAGACTTAAATTTTTTTTGTTTTGTTACCGAAAAGAGAAATAAATATTTTCTTTCTGAAAAGAGAGGAAATGACCGGTTTCAATCGTTTGAGTAAAAAGCCCTAATTGCCAAAATAGTATGTCTGCCTGACGTGGCCGTTTTGGCAGAGGCCGGGTGGCCGGACAAATTCAAATGAGCAGATTATTTCCACTTTTAGGTCGGAAAATATCTGAAAGGAGATGTGAGGTTCCTGTACCTGTTTTCATTACTTTTGCAATCCAAAATTCTGACAATGACTGCACAAGAAGTGGAAATAATGGCTCCTGTCGGCTCGTATGAGTCGCTTACAGCCGCTATCCAGGGTGGTGCCGACTCGGTTTATTTCGGTATCGAAAACCTGAATATGCGCTCCCGGTCATCCAAAAATTTTACTCTGGATGATCTAATGAAGATTTCCGCTATCTGTAAAGAAAACAACATCCGTTCTTACATTACGCTGAACACCGAAATTTACGACGAAGACCTCTCGCTCATGCGAAAAATCGTGGATACGGCCAAAGAAAACGATATCACTGCCGTTATTGCTTCCGATCAGGCAGTCATTCAGTATGCTTATCAAAAAGGAGTGGAGATTCATATTTCCACCCAAAGCAACGTTTGCAATATCGAAGCGGTTAAATTTTATGCCCGGTTTGCCGATGTGATGGTTACGGCACGCGAGTTGCACATCGATCAGGTGAAAGCCATTACCACAGCCATTCGTAAACAGAATATCCGCGGTCCCAAAAGTGAGTTGATACAAATCGAAATATTTGCCCATGGTGCACTCTGTATGGCCGTTTCCGGTAAATGTTACCTCAGTCTCGATAATCTGAATTCTTCGGCTAACCGTGGTGCCTGTCTGCAGCCCTGTCGCAGAAAATACACGGTGAAAGATACAGAATCGGAGCTGGAGCTGGAAGTGGATGGCAAATACATCATGTCGCCTAAAGATTTGAATACGGTTTCGTTTCTCGATAAAATACTCGATGCCGGGGTGCGGGTGCTTAAATTAGAAGGCCGCAGCCGTTCTCCCGAATATGTGAAGGTTGTTTCCCAAACCTATCGTGAAGCTGTCAATGCCTGGTTCGGGGGAAATTACACGCGGGAAAATATCGACCGGTGGAATGCAGACCTCTCGCAGGTTTACAACCGGGGCTTTTGGGATGGATATTATCTCGGGCATAAAACCGGCGAATGGACCGAAGAGTACGGCAACCAGGCTACCGAAAGAAAGATTTATATCGGAAAAATCAC
>VAOW01026753.1_pt1 | contig 14751 bp, 11 predicted proteins | sample 3393921 | NCBI WGS metagenome assembly VAOW01 (sample SAMN08290428, study PRJNA428436) | hydrothermal vent metagenome | isolation source: Deep-sea hydrothermal vent chimney | place: Indian Ocean: Southwest Indian Ridge | depth 2742 m m
AAATTCTGGCGTATTGCGCCCTGAAGCTTTTAACATCGCCAAACGTGTATTCATCTATAAAGCTAACTAATCCATACAGTTCCATTAACGATTTTTGTAAGGTGGTGGCTGTTAACAACACCTTTGGCGAATTTGCCAGTGCTGTTTTGATCTTTTTTGCAATTTTATTTGATGGTTTGTATACATTTCTGAGTCTGTGGGCTTCATCGATGACAACTAAATCCCATGGCACCATCATTACATCTTCATCTTTATTTGCAGCAAAGTTTAATGAACATATAACAAAATTATTTTGTTCGAAAGGATTTGTTTTGCCTGCTTTCCTGTCAGCGTTGTATGTTCTGGCTTCTATGGTTTTACCTAAGCCAACTTCATCTGCCAGAATGTCTTATCAATAGCTTCATTATCATCAGTCTTCGTAAAATTAAGCCTTTGATCAGATCTATCAGGTTTTGAGTACATCATATGCGACCTCATTTACCCTAAAGATCAACGAAAATGGATTTATGAACAAGCGAAAAAACTAAAACCGGAACGCTGGTCTGGTGCAACAAGAAACTGGGATCATGAGTCTTTAGTAAAGCTCAATCTCGTCAATGAACAGCAGCATAAAACTGAAATATAAATGGCTGCTTAAACAGGGTAATTAGGCGAAAAGTATGTTGACACCTACCGCCCCCTTAACGGCTTATCGCCCAGGCTTCCAGCTTGATGCGTATATAGTCAGGGGACAGTCTCTCCTGTTCCAGCCTGGAACCCAAATAATTACCGACTTTTAAATCTGAAAATATCTGCGCTTCAGCGTCAGTCAGAAACTTCGGCAGATGTTGCAATGGCTCCGGTTCAACAGCCATACGATCTTCATGCTGGCCAAGGGTATCTGGATCCATCATAATCGCTTTGACAGATGAGAGCTTAGCGCGGACATCGCTTAATATAGATAGCCCCCAGGTATCAATATCTCCCCAATAGGCGACCCGTCTGGATTTAAGCCAATTTGCATCCATCCAGCTAATGTTCTTGCCACCGCCAAATACGGCAATGGTATCTTCAAGCAAAGGCAAGCCTAATCCTGACTGCATATTCTCCACCACAAGGATATTGTTAGCGGGTAGCGCATGCTCTCGCAAAACATCGCTATGAAGTTGCATGACGGGAAAGCCGCCAATATTCGCTTTCACACTTTCACAAAGTGGGCGCACCGTAAGCCATCCTCTGGGATTTTCAAGGCAGCCGAGCCACTCAAGCATCCCTCCGTTAGCCGTGATCTCGCCATTATACAAAACATCCAGCACATCCGAAATTAACGTCTGGTAATTTTCTAAAAACTTGGTATCCACCCCCACCAGGGGCAGTGCTCGCAAGTAAAGTCCCGCCCCAATTTGAGAGGACAACTGTTTTACTACACGGCCAAGCAACTCGGCATCAGCTAATCGTATCGACTCAAACGTTTTCAGATGTTTTACCAGCACCGGATAGAGTGCCTCGCTAATCGCCAGCATTGGCGCCATGTTTTTCGTCCATATCTCACTTCGGGCAAGCGCCTTTGACCCCACAAACTCAATCAGCTCTTTAATATTTTCAAGAATAAAAAACTTTGGCACCGTTTGTTCTGCAAGTGCTCTATAGCGTCGAGATTCCCATTGAATTGTTTTTTGAGAAGAATACGAACGCCACTGTCCGATGAACTTTTGAAAGTGGGCCATATCAGCAATGGCGCTGCGCCCCGCAGGTGGCTTTAGTCCGATACGAATGGGAAAGGGTTTACGGTTTAAAAGCCGCGCTTTCAAGCCTGCATCATTGTTCCATTCCCGTTTTAAAACTAACGCCCTCACATCCGCAGGCAGTAACCCCCAATCCGGGATTGATGATTTAGAGCCCACCATCAATCACCTGGGCCGCTTCCACACCGGCTTCTATTTCTACACCCAATTCTATGCCGTGGGCTTGCGCTTCAATTCTGGTTTTTCGTTCGCGCTCTTCTTTTAATCGGCGATCTATTTCTTCCCATGTCACTTCACAAAGATGGCTTTCATGTTTTTCCTGATCCCGCTCTGCAATAAGTAGCGAACGGGCAGACTCTCTGGCCAGATTAAGATTTTTGTAAGGCGTGATCAAGTTAACATGGATATGGAGCTCCTTGAAAACCCTGAGCACTCTGCGACTGACGGCTTCTGCTGTATTGGAAAATGCCTCGTCCAGAAACACGGTGCTGTAAACAGGTCGATCGTAACCATCCGGTGTTAAAACATAGGCCAGACTTGCCGCAACGATGGTGCCGGCAAAAGACTCTTTTTCACCACCCGACTTACCACTTGAGGATTCCAGAACATCACGAACCTCGTGCGTTCTGGCGTCCAGCTCTTCGGCAAAAAATGACATCTGATAACGTGGATCAAGCAGACGCATACTTTCCAGGGTACCAGCAGTGGTTGGATTACTGGCCTTTTCCAGTATTTCCACAACCCATTTCAACTGTTGAAAACGCGCTTCATGGTCCTCACTGGTCGCCTGACTTAACACGGTTAATACATGCCGATTAAACTCAATAACATGTGGGTACTTTTCTGTTTTTGCGCCCAGTTTAAGGTGGGAACCTGGCTTGAACTCAGTGCGTATTAACACTCGGTTAATGGTATCGATTCTTTCGAGTATGTCATCGCGTTCTGAATCAAGACGTTGCTTTATACGCGCCAGAGATTGTGTTGCATGTTTATTTAGCCGCTCGGTGAACTGCTCAACTAAATGTGGCAGCCCTTCTTCCTCAAGTTGGCGTAAATGTTCCAGGTAATCGTCGAGACTCACAATATCGCAGCGCCAGTCAGCTGCAATCACTTCCCATTTTTGACGAAACGATGACATTATTCCTGTGGCCGTATTTTCGCAGCGGCTCTTATCAGCTCGATATTTTTCCAGCGATTTTTCAATCTCCTGGCTAAATTTATGTTCCACTGATGAAGCCTTTTCGAGATCATTTCTCTGCAAAGACCCGACTCGTTCATCAAGTAATTCGCGCACGCCATCTTCTAATCCATACGCTGCAGCTTCTGCTGCTAATTTCCGTTGTTCTTCCGCATCAGATAATTTTCCTTTCAACTCGCCTTCGCGGATTTTATGCTGTTCTTTTGTTGTTCTAATATCGTTAAGTTCCTGCCTGGTCTGTTCCCAACGTTGCCTGGCTTTATCAAGATCGCTGCCTGCCTGCTTCAGCGCCTGAAGATCTTTCTGCATTCGTGATACTTTTGATTCCCAGTAAGGCGCATTGATTTCGTCCCATTGATATTCTCGCAATTTCTCCCAAAGCGATTTCCGCTTGCTTATCGCATCCAGATCATCCCTGGCTTTTTCCACTAATCGTAAGGTTTGGGCGACTTGCTGTATCAACGCTTTTTTATCATTCTGTAGAATCGCCAGCCTGGATTTATTAGAGAAACCCAGTTGCCAGCGACGTCGATCATCAATTTTATGCTGGTCTTTTTTCTCAAACCGGCCTTTATCCATGTGTATCAAGCCCTGCCGAGTCATGGAAAAGGGGGTCACATCCAGTTCTTCTGTTGACGATACACACTGCAAATCAAAACGGGATAAATGCTTTTTAAGCCATTCCCGATAAGGGTGTTTACGCCAGACAAGCTTCTTTAAAAAACCATTGCCCTTAAACTCAGCTCGCAAATCAGTATGACCTGTATATTCTCGAACCACCTGAACACGAACATGCAATCCTGTATGCCGGGTATTGAGCCAATGAGTTACCATAGAAAAACGCTCAGCAGGTACGGCTAGTGTCGTACGTAGGCCACCCAAAGCCCGCTCAATCGCACCCTGCCAATGGCGCTGATCTTCATTCACATCAATCAGCTCGCCAATAAATACACACAGCTCTCGATCGATGCCCAGCGATTCAACCAGTTCATCGCGCAACTTCTGATATGGCACATCAATATTTGAATCTGGACGCGCGGCTATTTCATTAATTTCGGTTTCTATTATTCTCTGCTTTGTCTGAAGATTACCCAGCTCACCACCAATTTGTGCGAACTCATTTTGTGCCTTACGTTTATCCTCTTCAATGCTTTGCAAACGTGATTCCACCTGTGACTGGTTTGCTATAAATTGTGCTTCGGATAATTCTTTATCCAGGCCAAGTGCGCGAGCATCCTGTTGATAAGCGGATGAACGAATAATGATATTATTCAGTTGAGATTCAGCATTTCTTAAATTATTTTTCAGCGTTTCAATACGATCGCCACCTGCTTTAATATAATCTTCATGGCACTGTTCTACCAATAAATCAGCCTCTGACTCCTGTTCAGAAACCTGCTTGATTAATAGTGATAAGTCTTTCAGCGCTAACTGCAAATCAGCGACTTTTTTACTCCACAACCGATAGCAAAGTTCACCAAAATAAGCGGTCAATCCATCTCGCTCACTAATGAGACAGGCCAGCTCATGTTCGGCATGTTTCAGCAACTTTTCTAATTCCGGTAATTTGATCAGATGCTCTTTTTGCTCTCGCGCATCGATCAGCTGATTATGCGTTGCAACAAGATCAGAAAACTCATCGACTACTTTTTTTGCATCGTCCTTTACGCTACTGGGTTCTAAAACCAGTTCCCTGATCAGGCCGGTAAGATCATCAATTTTTTTCAGGCCCAATGCTCTGGAAAGTAGTGCCGGTGCATTCTTGTTGTCCATATACAGGAGCTTTCGATACAGCTCCTGGTAATCAGAAAAACGATCATCACAGCAGGTTATTGCAGGCTCACTTCTTAACCACTGTTTCAGGGATCGGGCATTACCTTCGCCAAAAGCATCGAGTATTTCTTTAAGGAAAAGGTTTCGCTTTGCGACAACATAAACACGTTTGACATCGGATAAGGCATTGCTCGATTGTGTCGTCCAGAAAATGGCCGCCAGGGTTATGCAGGAATCATCGTCACCTCGATAGAGTACTCGCAAGCCGGTAACGACTGCGCCTTCGCGCTTACTTTTAACGCGTGTACCGCTACCATCATGGGCCGATCCAAAACTACCCCTCATATAGGAAAGCAGTGATCTGTCAGAACGATCCCCCTGAGCGGCAGCCACATTAAACGTTGCACGGCCTGCGGGTAATAGCAAAGCCATCAATCCATCAATCAATGTCGACTTACCTGCACCATTATCACCCGTCAACAGGGTACCATGGGGATCAATGGTCGCCGTGTGCAAACCATTAAATGACCCCCAGTTAAAAACGGATAGCTCTGCCAGACGAATCTGCCCCACGCTAAATAATGAATTGCCAATTCCTGAGTCATCAATAGTTGCCGCACGCAAATTATTCATTGCCGCCTCTCTGTTCGCCTGTTTCACCCTCTTGCTGATTATCAGCTGGTAAATTCATATTCAATCCGGCTTCACCAGCAAGACCCTGATACTCTTCCAGCATCTGTTCCAGAAATTGGGCATTCACCACGTAACGAATAATCGGCGTAATTTCAAGACGATCACCACTACCTCGAACCATACTCAAAATGCGTTTTTCCAACATTTTTTTAAGGGCGGCAATTAACTTCCGACGGTCGGACTTCGTACTATTGGTGAGTGGGAGAAACGGCGAGAGATTTGCCTCTATCCGCTCGATATCAATAATAATACGCTGTTCCCCAGCGCGCTCTCTTTCCTGATAATGCTTTCGTAACACTAACAATAATAATGTGTCATAAATTGAAAGCGTCCTGCGAGTAATTAACGACACAGCATCTAAATCTTCATCATCACTTTCATCCAGCCCCGCAACGAATGCGACACCCGTTTTTTCATCCAGTACAAGCTTTAAGTACACATCGGCCAAATGACTTCGAACCGGGGACTGGTATCGACAAATGCACTCAAAAAGCTTACTTTTTTGAGCAGCCAGAATAACACCGTACTTAAGCAAGCTGACTAACGCCCGCCTTGCCTCGGGCGGTAGTTTTCCGGTTTCAAAATCAGCGTCAGTTTCGGCATGCAGTTCATCTTTACTCGACAAAAATAGTTCAGATAAATCCGTTTCTTTATTATCATCCAGACGTGATGACTGATTTTGATTGACCTGCCCCGGACCGGTTTGAGATTGTCGCAACCGGTCTAATAAATCCGTTGCCGGCAAAATTGAATGCACGTTATCCCTTTTGTCCTGAGTCATATCAGCATCTCTTCTATATCATTGGGAAACAAATCTGCACTTAACAAATATTTTGGTATTGATGCCCTCAGGCGAATACCCTGTTTATCCAGAATTTCCAACTCTTCTTTATCCTCCAGCGTTGTGGCACCCACCGATTTTGCCACACGCAAATACGCTACCAGTTCTTCCAGCCCTGATTGCATGGGGTGCCTTGAAACGATGGAGGCAATTGTCATTGGACCCTCACGATACAAAGTGTCCCGTATTCGATAAGCCACCTCCTTAACCTGAACCGCATCGAGACAATCCAGCATCTCGGTACTCGGGCTTCGGGAATTAACCTCCGCTTCAACACCGGAAGTGTCCAGCTTATCATCGGGGGACTTCAGACGCATGGTATCCGGTGAGCTAATCCGAATGGTACCAACGGGTAAAGACAGGGCGGTGGTTGTTTTTAACTCAATATCCGAGTCTTTAAATTCAACCGCCAGTCGTTCCAGCTGGCTTAACAATTGATCGACCGCCCGGTTTTCGAAAGCAGCACCGCTTTCGATATAAGCCCTGAGACTCTCTTCCGTTCTTCGTCTTATTTTAAACACACGAGCACTCTCATCAGATAGTTCACGCATAAGTTTACCGAGAAACCGCTGTTGCTGGAGCGTTAATTGCTCAGCAACAGGCTGACTTAAAATACCCGACAACTGGTCCTTGAATTCGGTTGATCGGTTCTGGTCGCACAGGAGCTGAAAAAATCCTTCAAAGGCACTACCTGCATCGGTGCTAGCCAACAGCGCTTCCTTCTCCATAACGGATAACAGAACATCCCCTCGCGTCTGACAACTTTCAATCATCTGCACACGAATACCCTGATCCAGCTCGCGGATCTCATCCTCAACCCGGCGAAAGTCACCCGTTAACACAGAAGCCAACTGATAAATTTCTCTAATCCGTTCACGTTGCTGAACCTCAGACAGCTCAGTGACAACACCTGCATTCAACGCATCAATTTCCCGCTGAATTTCGTCTCGCTGGTATTCAAGCAGGGTAAGGCGTTCGGCAGGATTCGGGCTTATTGCCACGGCAAAATCACGCACTGCTTCCTGAACAATTCTAAGATGGGATGCCGTTGTACCCGATCCTCTCTGATCCAGCCCCTGACAAAACCTCAGCGCCACTTCACTGGCATCGGTTTTGGTTAATTGATCGTCCATCTCACGCAACCATCCTGCACGAATCCACTGGTTTAGATAGGCACCTGCCCCGGTTTCGGTCTGCCAAATGCCCGATTCACGGCAACGCTCTAACTCAGCATCCAGCGCTATACGGGCACGACCAAAGGGCACTTCACTCTCGTCAGAGAATAAGTCTGAGATGAAGGCCAATATCACCGGCGCATTGTCTGCACGAAGCAGCCTCCAGGCCGTACTCTCCTGAAACAAACGTCGATATTTTGCCTGTAGACCCTGGAAATTCATCTTACTCCTCCCCAAAATGACAGTAACTGGATAGCTAAGCTAAAAAATTATTACCCATTAGCTAATTCTACCATCATTAAAAGGTGTCTATCTTTCAGCCCCCACAACTTAGGTGGCTGATTGATACGATAGCCATTAATACGCAGGAATACATCTGGCGGCGCAAAGGCAATACGTTTGTTGCCATCGACAAAGGGGTGGTTGGATGTATTTGCTAGTTTTCGACGCTGTGTCTTATAAAAAAATACGCTTACTCTGATCAGATTTTAAAAACTATCGCCCCAACTATTACGCTTACTCTTCCAGTTTATACGTGTTAGCAACAGCCCCAGTATCAGACTACCGAGAGAAACCCCTGCACCAATTAAAAACCAGTTCTGCATAACGTTATCCCTCAGTCTCTGATTTTCTTTTTCCATTGCACTTTCACTGGCCTGCGCCTGATCCAGCTCGGTCTGTAGTTGTTTATTGCTTCTTGATAAGATAATGGAACTGGATGCAGTAACGCGTAAATCATCATACTTTCCCTGTAAACTTTGCTTTTTACTTTTTAGCGTTTTGTATTGTGTATCCACCTGTTGCTGATGTTGCTTCAGGCCAACAATATTTTTCTTTAGCTGGTTAATAGCCTGATAAGCCTGTGCCAGTCTTTTATTTACCACAACAATACGCTGGCGTGCAGCCGGTTGATCCATCAGACTTTTAACTTCGACCCAGCCCTGTTTTCCGGCCTGGTTTTCAATGTTTAGATAATTTCCATCATCGGATGTACCCAGTACCGTCAACATGGTTCCGCTGGGAAGAAACTTAATAATACGATTCTGGCTGGTTGGTCCCGAACGCATCGGAATAGTAAGCTGGTCACTAACATAACGAACGGTTCCAGCCTCTGCTGCCACACCTGTTAGAACACCAGCAGATAACAACAATGACAATACCGTATAACGAAAAAACACAGATGGATGAGTAAACACTTTTCTTCAGGTCCCTTAAATAAGTAAAAAATAACAGTCAGATATCTTCGCCAGGAGCCTGTCCGAGAGAATACTGAATAAATTATTATACGCCAGCGCGTATTATGACGAAATTAGAGCATTTCGTCACGGTAAATCACATATTAATTTTTTCTTCCTGTTAGCAGCAAACACTAATACAAGAACATAAGAATAGTTGAATATACGAAGACAGACACTACCTGACACCGCTGTATCAGGACTGTTTATACGCAAAAACACTGTCTGCATTTTCAATATAATTTTCTTCCAGCCAGGCCAGTTTGTCGTGTAATTTCACGACTTCACCAACAATAATCAACGTAGGAGGTTTGATGTGTTTGCTTGCGATTACATCCAGTAATGTTTCCAGTGTTGCGGTATAAACCCGTTGCTGTGGCGTGGTTCCCTGTTCAACAAGTGCCACCGGTGTGCTGGCGGGCAGACCGTGCGCAACCATCTCCTTACACAAGGTTGGCGCACCGTGCAGCCCCATATAGAATACAACAGTCTGGTGCGGATGGGCCAATGCGGCCCAGTTAAGATCAACTGAACTATCTTTAAGATGACCGGTAACAAACACGCAGGACTGCGCATAATCACGATGCGTTAAAGGAATACCCGCATAGGATGAACAGCCGTTGGCTGCGGTAATACCCGGCACAACCTGAAAGGGTATTCCTTCCTGTGCCAGTTCCTCAATTTCTTCCCCACCACGCCCGAAAATAAAAGGATCTCCTCCTTTTAGACGCAACACCCGTTTGCCTTCCTTCGCCAGACGCACCAATAGCTGGTTAATATTTTCCTGTTGCATGGTATGGTTGTTACGTTCCTTACCAACATAAACAATTTGTGCATCACGACGCACCATTTCCATAATGGCAGGCGATACCAGACGATCGTAAACCACAACATCTGCCTGCTGCATTAGACGCAGGGCTCTGAATGTTAGTAAATCCGGGTCGCCGGGACCGACACCCACCAGAAAAACCTCACCGGGCATATCGGGTGTTTCCGCCTGTTCTGCAATCGCATGGTCCAGCATTTTTTTCGCTTCCGCTGTATGACCGGAAAAAACCTGCTCTGCGACCGGACCTCCCAGTATTTCTTCCCAGAAAATTCGGCGTGATTCAACTTTCGGGAAGGCCGCTTTCACTTTATCGCGAAAGCCTTCGACCAGCTTCGCCAGGGTACCATAGGCACCTGGAATACTACCTTCCAGCTTTGTGCGAATCATTCTCGCCAGTACCGGTGATGAACCACCAGTTGATACTGCAATAATTACCGGTGAACGGTCAATAATAGACGGCATGATAAAACTACATAACTGAGGGTTATCAACCACATTTACCGGCAGACGTAACTGATGCGCCAGTGTTGAAACCCGCTCATTAATCTCACGCTGGTTGGTTGCAGCAATAACCAGCACACATTCATCAAGATCACTGTCTTCAAATTCACGTTGAATGTATTTTATCTGCTTCTTTGTATGTAATGCGGCGAGCTCTTCACATAAATCCGGTGATACCACCGTCACCTGTGCATGGGCTTTTCTCAACAAAGCAACTTTTCTGGCGGCAATACCACCACCCCCTATAACCAGGCAGGGGCGTTGTGTAATCTGCGTAAAAGTGGGTAAATATTGCATAAAAACTCAGTCGTTATTAAAAATAAATCAGAAACAAACGAATCAGACCGGCTTGAGTAAGGTATCCAGTTTACCGGTTTGATTCAGCGCCGAGAGATCATCAAATCCACCGATATGATGTTCACCAATAAAAATCTGGGGTATAGTACGTCGCCCGGTAATTTCCATCATATGTTCAAACATGGCGGGATCTTCATCCACTTTAATTAGTTCATACTCAGCATTTTTACTTTGTAGTAAACGTTCGGCCGCCGTGCAATATCCACAGAAACGACCACTATACATTACAATTTTTGGCTGTGACATAATACGTCTAGAGACCTGCCACCACCTGCTTCAACTTTGCCTGAATCTCGGTGGCGATTGCACCCAGTGATTCGTTTTCAACTGCCGACATAGAGGCAACCGGGTCGACAGCAGCCACTTCTACTTTGCCATCATCGGTTTCACGAACCAGTACGTTACAGGGCAGCATAGTACCAATTTTATCTTCGACCTGTATAGCTTTATAGGCAGACTGAGGATGACAGGCACCAAGGATAGTATAAGGTTTCAGGTCTGCATCCAGTTTCTTTTTCAGGGTAGTACTAACATCGATAGTGGTTAAAATACCAAATCCTTCTGCTGCCAGCGCAGCCGTTACCGCTTTGATTGTATCGTCAAAATCAGTATTAACAATCTTCGAAAAATAGTAGCTCATAATAATATACCTCGATAAAAATTAGCCTGACCCGAGCCTTTGGGCTCTCAGTCACATATAAAATCTGAAAGTACGTATTATACCCGTACCGGTAGAATAGGCGAAGCCTGCAAATGAAAATATTATAAAAGATTAATATATTACTGAAACAGATAAAAAGGATACTTATTATCTATCCTGTTAGTAACTCTGGATAGATTAATATAACCCTGGATAGTTCATCTGGACAGGCAGACATTATCCCTCACAGGGTACATGATTTGTTTGGGTAATATATGGGAGCTCTCGTTATAGCTCTATAGAGGCTGGTGCAACACGCAGCACTTCCTCAACAGTTGTTTCACCACGCGCTACTTTATTCGCTCCACTCAGACGTAGCGGCTGCAAGCCATCATTAATGGCCTGTTTACGTAATGCACTTAGATCACAGTTATCGGTAATCATCTTTCTGGTTTCATTTGAGAAGTGGAACATTTCATAGATTCCCAGCCTGCCCTGATAGCCGGTATCCCGACATTCCAGACAACCAACCGGACGAAATACTTTTTGTGGTTTTTTCGCTTTCCACGGTTTTACCAGCTCATACCAGGCCTCATCACTAATTTGTGTTGGCGCCTTACAGTGCGGGCACAATGTTCGCACTAGTCGCTGTGCCATAATACCGATTACTGAGGATTGAATTAAAAAAGGTGGCGCACCGATATCCAGTAACCGGGTAATTGCCGAGGGGGCATCGTTGGTATGCAGGGTGGAGAGAACCAGATGCCCGGTTAATGCCGCCTGAATCGCTATTTCAGCCGTTTCCCGATCGCGAATTTCACCGATCATAATAATATCCGGATCCTGACGTAATAATGTGCGCACACCGCTGGAAAAATCCAGATCAATATTTTTCTGCACCTGCATCTGATTAAAAGCGGGTTCAACCAGTTCAATTGGATCTTCAACTGTACACACATTTACTTCCGGTTTAGCCAGAAGCTTCAGCGTGGAATACAGGGTAGTGGTTTTTCCCGAGCCTGTTGGTCCGGTAACCAGAATAATACCATGTGGCTGGGCAATCATCGAATGCCAGATTTTATTGTCTTTTTTACTAAACCCCAGTTGCCTGAAATTTTTCACCAGCACATCCGGGTCAAAAATACGCATGACCAGCTTTTCGCCAAAAGCAGTCGGCATAGTCGAAAGCCGCAGTTCAACTTCCTTGCCATCCTGTGCCCGAGTTTTTAACCGCCCGTCCTGTGGTCGTCGTTTCTCGGCTACATCCATACGACCGATAATCTTGATTCTGCTGGTTACTGCTTTCATTACCGATGAAGGTATTTGATAAACTTCCTGCAATACCCCATCAATACGGAAACGCACAGGGCTCATGTCCCGACGTGGCTCAAGATGAATATCACTGGCACGCTGGTCAAACGCATACTGTAATAACCAGTCAACAATATTGATAATATGCTGGTCATTGGCATCAAGTTTACCTCGATTGCCCAGTTCCATAAGTTGCTCAAAATTCTGAATACTGCTGCCGGTTTCATCCACGCTACTACGTGCACCACGTACAGATTTTGCAACCGAATAAAATTCCAGGAGAAAATGGCGGATATCAGCCGGATTGGCAATAACCAGTCTGAATGCCTTGTTATGAATACGCCCTAGCTCAACCTCCCAGTCAGAATCAAAGGGCTGTGCCGTTGCAACCGTAATACTATCTGCATTAACTTCTATTGGCAGTACATTAAAGCGTGCAGCATAAGCGTAGGACATCACTTCTGTCACTTCCGTCACTTCCACTTTTAATGGATCAATACGCACAAAGGGTAATTCAACTCGCCCAGCAAACCATTGTAACAGCGATTCCAGTGTTAACACTTTCTCGGTCTGTAAATTGACCCAGTTACGCTCAGCAATAACTTCCAGCGGGTGTTTTTTCTGGTAACTTTCCCCTACAGCAAGCTTGCGTAGCATTTGTGCATTTTCCATATCAACCATTTGATCTTCTTCCAGCCAGGCAAGAATATCCTCAACCCCCAGCTTGCACTGGGGGGGGTGCTGGTTTAACGCTTTATCAAATACGGCATTCATGAATTATCTCTGCACTTCTATACGGTTACGCGCACTTCAAATAAGGGGGCTATCGAATGATTATCGGTATCCATAATGAATTTATTACACTCTACTTCTTTATAGTCTACATCGGTCACTTTTGCGTATTGTGGGCCGGTTTTCAGCCATTTCAACATAGATTCCAGCGGTCGACTTTCTCCAGAAAGAAAGATCTCTACCCGGCCATCGTGACGATTTCTAACCCAGCCGGATACCCTCTGTACGAGCGCCTGTTGACGGGTACTTTCACGAAAAAACACACCCTGTACCCGACCGCTGATAAATACGTGGTAACACTGTTTCATCTTTAATTTGTCGTTAATCTTCGGGTGTTTTGTTCCCCTGCAGCTTGCTGCGGGGTTATTGTGCTGATTTTTAGATTACTGTCGCTGTAATTTTTCCACCATAAATAAAAAAAGGTCCGCAAGCGGACCTTTTTTAAGATTAGACAATGGCGTTTTATTTCGCCAATGTTCTATTCTATTTTGCCAGATAATCCAGATCAGACTGTTCGATATCACCCAGTGTCCAGGCACCACGTGTTTTTGCGTGGTTGATGGCGGCATTAATTTCAGATGCGGAGGCGTTCTGATCAATATCAAAAACCTGTCCGGGATAGATCAAATCAGCATCTTTAATCTTGTCATGATTTGTTTTGTAGATCAGTGGCCACTCGTACGGATTGGCATACACTTCATCTTTTGCAGAAATATTCCACAAGTTATCGCCGCGTTTAACCGAATAGCTGTCAACACGACCCGCTCTCGCACCACTGTTGCTGGCTGAACTTGCCGTTTCACTGGCATTGTAGCTGACACTCATTGTATCGAGGTATTTCTTGTTTTCATGTTTAGCCTGCTGAACGGCATTACGAGACTGCGCCAGTGCCTTATTTGCCAGTTTCAGTGCTTTCGCCTCGTCTCCGGCAGCAAGCGCTTTTTCCGCTTTCTTAATCATCTTACCGGTATCGCGCCATTCATAGTGTAAACCTTTGGCTGTAGCGGTTTCCGCTTTAGCAGCAGTAATTGCCTGCGCCGCAGGACTCGGTGCTGCGGTTTCTTCGCTGGTTGTTGCACAGCCGGTTATCAGTCCTACACTCAGGATAGCAATACTAAACAGACGGGCAGTGGTATGCATGGTCATAAAATCTCCAAATTGGGTTTGGTGTTAGTTAAGTAATTACAGGTAGCCGTTATCATTAAATTTGTTATGTGCATTATAGTGCTAAAAACTAACAATGTAACCATAGACTGTCAAGTTATGTTCTCTTTTGTGAAAATCGGACAAAATACACCCGCATAAATTCAATAAATGACGATTTATTACGCTTATTGTTATGATTTATCGCACTTTGACGACCGACCTGGTTTAAGGATATAAAGGCATCCCGGTGACCATTATAATAGATCTACCATGCAACACAATCAATAGCCGTTATAAAAAGATCATGACAGAAGTGGTAGAATACATCGGCTACTCCGGCACTCGATGAATAAAACGCTATTGAGAGAAAATAAATGGCACTGGAAATACTGGTTCTTTACTACAGCCCGGGGGGTACAACAGCAGAAATGGCTGATATTATTGCCCGCGGGGTCGAATCAGTAACTGGCATGCAGGCACGTTTACGCACTGTGCCACCGGTTTCACCCGACACCCAGCCCTGCCTTCCTCCCATT
>VAOW01018695.1_pt1 | contig 14701 bp, 16 predicted proteins | sample 3393921 | NCBI WGS metagenome assembly VAOW01 (sample SAMN08290428, study PRJNA428436) | hydrothermal vent metagenome | isolation source: Deep-sea hydrothermal vent chimney | place: Indian Ocean: Southwest Indian Ridge | depth 2742 m m
AAGAAAAATCGGCGCGGTAATTTTGAATAGCAACAACCTAACACGCGGGAAATGGTAGATAATATCATCATTACCTGCAATAAATTAAAGAAAACATACAAAATCGCGGGAAAGGATTGCTCTATAATTATTTTATAGGTACTCAAAGAACTCTCTATCTATCGCCGCTCCATATTTAATAACCTCGGCGAAACCGTTTTTCAACTCTCGATATTCAAGGGTGCCAAGCAAATCAACATCAATAATTACGCATTTGGGCCGGTAAAACGCTCTGATAAGATTTTTGTCTCCGGGATGATCTATGCCTGTCTTTCCGCCTACGATAGAATCTACGTCAGAGAGTAATGTAGTCGGAATCTGGATAAAATTCACCTCTCTTAAATAGGTAACCGCAGCAAATCCGGTAAAATCACCAATAACGCCGCCAAAGGCGATTATGGCCTGCCCCCTTTCAAACCTATTTTCAACGAGTTTATCATAAAGGTAAGAAAGGTATTTCATGCTTTTAGTGCCCTCGCCATCGGGCAGTACTATTATAAAAGATTCGACGCTTACACGCTTTAGAGAGTTATTTAAAAGGCTCCCGTATAAACCGCTCACCATTTCCGTAGTCACAGTGCATACCCAGCCGTTAATGCTGATTGTCTTAATGGCCTCCTCTATCCCGTCACCAGCGTGGGCATCCAACGTATTTTTATCATCAGGTATGCTTTCGCATCCGCACGTTATATGTGAACCTATCAATATATCGTAACTGGCGTCACTCATCTGACCACTTAAATCTACCCTTATCTTCAAAATCACGTCCTTTTCCAAACTGTTTGACTGCTAATTTATTTGACATTATATCATATTTGTATTTTAGCCATTAACCTTTTCTCAAATGCACTGCCGAAAAGCCTTATGATTAAACAAATGAAAGCTATATAAAAATTGTATTGACAAAAAGATGAGCCTGTTTTATAAACAATAAGGCGTTTCTTTATAATCAAGCAGATCCAATCCGGAAACATCTCTTTTTCAATAAAAAACCTTGTAAGGATAGAATATTATGCTACATCAAATATTATTTCAAGTTTTAAATTATTCAGGCTTACTAACTACATTGTTAGCCGTATGGTTCTTTTCCTCTCATAAATATAAGGTAGGATTTGCAGTATCTATGTTGAGTTGTATTCTATGGATAGCAATAGCATATATCGACAATGTACTGAGCCTTCTGCTTTTAAATGTGATATTGCTAATTTTAGATATAAAAGGTTATTTTAAGAAGGATGACGGCAATAAGGTGGAGACATAGTAAGATGATAGAATCAAATTTTTCCATGTATTTCCAGCTCTTACCTTATTGAGCAGTTCATTTAAAATCAAGTAAAAAATTCAGAACTATACCTCGTTTTTTAACAGTTATATTTTATTTTCTCTTATGTTGGTCATTTATAATCCCACTACTTCAATAATCCTTAATTTAATAAACTCATTAAATTCATCTTCATTGATAATAGATATTATAATTTCTAAGAGTAACTCATCATCGATTTTACCTTCTGATAGCCATACAACAATATTTTCCATCTCTTGAATAAACTTATCGATACAATATCCGTATCCATTAAGTTCTAAGAAGTATGCCCCTAAAACCAAACTTGAACGTTTGTTGCCATCATTAAATGGATGAAATTTATTGACTGCATAAGCCAAGTGTCTCAACTTTTTTTCAAAAGTAGGATAATACGTATCATTTTGTATATGTTCCAATGCGCTTTCTAATAATACTATCTCTCTTTGACCGTTCAAACCGCCACTATTTTCTATTATCCAATCGTGTATTTTCACGGCATACTCAATATTAAAATAAAATAGTTCAAATTTCATCATCTATCTTTTAGTCTTTTTAAAACTGCTAATGTTTCCGGATCCGATAATCGCTCTTCGAGAGATTTGCTTGTTTCACCTAAAAACTTATCAAAATCACTTTTAGGCACAGACTGAATATAGCGCTCTAATTTTTCATGCAATGCATCTCTAAAACACATTTCGTGGCTTGCCATTTTTGCTCTTGCATCCTCTATATGTGGCGTTAAAAATGGATTTTTTAATGCTTCTTCCATGATTTTATCTAGTTCGGGTGGTTTTAGCTTCCGTCCTAACTTTTTATAACTATTGCTCATCTCTGTTGCTAACTCATGTTCAAAACTTGCTATAGCATTTAAAACTTCAGCATACATAGTATCTCTTGCTTTGTCTTTTTTTGGAAGGCTCAATATTTTTTTATACTCCGCCATATTTTCTAAAAATATAGCTTTATATATTGCATTTGTGTACTTTCCGTATTTCCAGTTATCCGCTTGTAAATACTCATCTAATGCACTGACAAACTCTTCCATATAGCTATATTCTTCATAAACTGATGGCAAGTAACCTTCATCTCTTTGATTTATATATTTTGTATGTCCACCTGATCTTTGAGCCACAACATCCATGACAATATCTAGTATTTTACCTCTTATGTCTTTTGCTCTTTGACTTTCGGTAACAATCATAGCAATATTCAATACCGCCCTAAAAGAAAATACTCCTAATGATGGAGCCTTAGATATGTCGGCGGCATCAATGCCGCCGACATACTCTTTAAACTTTTTTAGCTCTTCGCCTTTTAAAATAGCGTATCCATTCTTAGAAATCTCTTCTTTATTGCTTTCTAGATACCTGTCTACCGTTCTCTCGTCTATTTGTAAAAGATTTGCAACTTGTGTTTTTGTAAAAACCCTTTTACCTTCCCAGTGCGTACCACCAAGGGCAAGATAAAATTCTATTCTATCTAAGGCATAGTCATTATTTAAAATATTTTGCCTTGTGATATCTGATGATGTTAAATCTTTCATAATATATACCCTTTATTCAAATTTATGCCATTCTATCCGCCAATATCTCCGGGCACTGCTTCATTACTAATTAGCACATTAGTCTTTACAATCAGTTTTAAACAAAGCCACCAAAAATATATAGTTTCAACTGACCTAAAATTATCGGCTCTTAATCCGTGAGCAATGTTATTTCTTATATTATACCCAATTTGATTTGATAAAAGGATGTTGAATTCAAATATTAGATTATCTCCCAACACATCAAGCAACCTTTCTTCCTTTAATAACATACCCAAACCTTTTTCCGTTTCAATGCCGTTGGAATCAAGAATCGTTGTTTTGACCTGTATTTGTTTTAAAAGAATTCTAATAATATTTTCTACCTGAGGTATCAGTATGTGAGTTGATACAAGAAAATTTTGTTCAAAACCAAAATATAAACCTTCAGACCACGCGCTTATTCTATCTATAGGTACCAAGAAAGAGTTCGAGCAAAGAGCAATCATATATTGCTTGCTTATCCTATGTTCAGCAATTAATTGCTGGCAAGCGGGGATAATATTAACCTGGGTTGCAAACGAAACATGAATACTGTACTGCTGGATGGTTTGAGCCTCCAGTGCCTGCATATATACATCAGATTCTCCACCACTGACATCTAAAGCGCACCTCTTATATACAACTCTACCATCCGATGATAAATAAGAAGTGCTAAGCATACTAGTGAACGGATGAAATTTTAAAATACCTTCAGCTTTCTCTTCTATTTTAGCAAGGATTAGATCTGGCGAGATCTTTGATAAAATTACTATTGCCTTGTCGAGTTCTTTGCCTTTTATAGCCTTAATACTTTTATTGGCATCTTCAGATCCATCCACGCCTTCCGTTTGAACAAGATACATGTCTCCAAGTGATAGTTTATTTACATATGACATCTTTTGATAAAGTTCGTTAATTCTTTTATCTATTTGTAATTTGTCTTTGTGGTACGCAGAAATAGATCTATATTCTTGTAGCGCATTTTCATAAAGACTTCCAGTAGCTATTTGGCTATCTTTTCCGCCTTGTGCTTTATTAGCAAAAGTTTCTGCGATTTCAATCGTAGTCTTGTTTGCATTTTCTTTGTCATCAGACTTTTTGTACCATTCGTGAATAGCTTGAAAATATTCTCTTGCAACGTACCAGTCATCTTTTGATAAAAATTCTTTAGCAAAATTATCTAACTTCTTAATGATATTCGCATATTCACCTTTATCTATCTTCGAAATTGATAATAAATAATTTAGCCGAATGCAATGATACTTATTTTCAACCTTAGCTACATCAAAATTATTTAGCAATATTGCGCGTAAATCTTCAAGTGGTTGTTTTGTAGCAAGAGATAATCGAATAGCTCTTTCAAATCCTCCTGCTGAATCAAGCGATATTTCATCATGGGCTAAACAGAATTTGCCATATGCACTTAAGGCTATTTTTAAATAATTAAACCTATCTTTTTCTCTTAATAACCACAATATATCAGCTATTCTGGCTTTGAGTTTAATATTTTCGCATATTTCAACTATGCTTTCAAAAAAGATGATATTTTCTTCTGAAAAATCTTCCGGAAGTGTTGTCCTTTCTCTATTAATTGTGAACCTCGGAATAAATGGTTCATTTAGATTTTCCGGCTTTAGCATCATCGAGAAAACACAGGATAAAGCCATAATACTTTACTTGCCCGTTTATTGTCCGCTTCAATTTCTTTTTTTTTGCACGTCCTGAAAGGATATTAAAATAGTCTAAATAACTATCTCGACTCGATCCATTGATAATTTCTATGCAATTGGATGCTTTAAAATCTTCAGCAGTAATTTGAATCCCATCGTTATATATTGACCCTGTCAAACCTTAACCCTCACTTCCCCAATTATAAAAAGCATATCTCCCATATTCTCAAGAGCCTCTATTTTTTCAAATCATACCTGATTGTATCATTAAATTGGCTCATTAGATTCTTGGTTGGTTTTATTATTTCCAGACTTTTAAAGATTATTTCTGATTCATCAGCCTCTAAAAGGTTTATAATATCTTTCATTTGCCAATTCCAACATATGTTTGTCACCAATACTGTCACCATAGGCATAAATATACTCATACTCATTTAAGCTATATTCTTCTTTAATACGATTTACCTTTTCAACACCATAACAATTTTTTGTCAATAAGTCACCTGTTACCATATCTGTAATCTTCAATTTTGTTGCAAGCAATTCTATACTATTACGTTCACACCACGGCTTCAACAAACACTCCATGGAAGCAGAGACAATTACAACTTTATGACCCTGATCTTTATGCCATTTTATTTTATCTATTGCTTTTGGTCTTACAATGCTGTCTATATGCTTTAATGAGTACTCCATTGATGCTTTCAAGAATATATCTTTTGCAATATCTTTAAAAAACCAAGAAAGCATTTTTTGTTTTGCTTTATAATTTGGAATAAGTTTGAGTTTATACAAAATAAGCACAGGAGACAAAGCTACTAATCCTGTTAAAAACCTTCTATCCGCAACAACAAATCGGATAAACCTTAATAAACTATCACCTGTCGTTATCGTTCCATCGAAATCAAAAAAAGCAATTTTCATATATTATATACTCATTTTCTTAAATATAAATTCTGGAATATGTTTGATGATAAGCATCACAAACCGCCATATCGCTTTTGTATATAAAACATCAACACCCTTTTGCTGAGCATTAAATATATCATTTGCCACATCTTCGGGTTTAGCAGTTAGTTTTGCCGGTAAGTCGAGCCCCTGTGTCATCTTTGTGTATACAAATCCCGGTTTAACTGTCAAAACTCTAACTCCACTTTTAAACAATCTATTTCTGAGTCCACTTAAATATGCGCTAAATGCAGCCTTGCTACTTCCGTAGATATAGTTTGCCTTTCGTCCTCTATCCCCCGCAACCGAGCTGACACCGACAATAAAACCACTTCCATTTTTTTCATAATCATTTGCTACGATATTTAAAAGACTCGCTATTCCTGTATAATTTACGTTGATAGTGTTTAAAGTTTCACTCCAATCATTTTGGCACTTCTCTTGCCGGCCCATATATCCGGCAATTATAATAATTCCTGAAGGTTTTGGTTCTAAGCTGTCATAAAAATCTCGGTGTGTATCAAATGCTACTAAGTCTAATTCTCTTAGTTGTACGTCTTTACCATATCTTAATTTTATATCTTGAGCTAACTCATTAAGTGTCTCCGCATTTCTGGCTGCAAGATACAGATCGTAAGCATTTTTTGCATAAACTCTAGCAACCTCTTTTGCTATATCACTTTTTGCTCCAATTATTAAAACATAACTCATGACTATATCCCCACTCTTTTACTTTGAAGTGAATTGAATTTTTTGTACATATCGTATTTTTTCCTTATTTGCCTGAATTTATTAATTTGCGGATACCCTTTTTCAAAAGTCTCTTTTGATACTCTTGTGTCTTTTGCCAGATAGATTCGTCCGCCATATTTTAATACTATATCATCAAGTACATTCAAAAACTCAAAAAGTCCGGGCTTTATTTTGAAATCAAGTGCCAAACTATAACCCTCCATTGGAAATGAAAGATAGTTTTCATTAGCTTTTCCGCAAAGTTTTAGGACTGCCAAGAATGAGCCTTTGCCGCTATTGGATATCTTAGTTAAAATCTCCTTTAATCCATCATAGCTAACATCTTTCGGTAAGACAAATTGATACTGCGTAAATCCATCTTTTCCGTATATTCTATTCCAATTATTTATAGCATCAAGCGGATAAAAAAATGTATCAATATCAATCTTTTGTTTACTTACGCCATTTGGTGCTTTTTTGTAGTATAACCAATTAAAAGCCCTTACGCTAAGATTGTTTAAAGCAAATGATGGAAAATTAAAAGGGATATTCAATTTCTTTTTCTCTTTAAAATCAAGCTTACCATCATGGGCAAAATTACCAATCATCAGTAAGCACTTCCCTATATCATCACCACTTGCAAGACAATCTATCCAAGCTACTGAATATGGTTGATCGCTATATTTTTCAAAAACTTCAAATGTTTCCGCTAGATTTTTTGTTTTTATTGTAGTTTGTTCTATATATTTTGAATTAATTTTTTTTAAACCAATTTTTGCGTAAAGTATTACTCCGGTTAGCCCCATGCCTCCGCAAGTAGCAAGAAATAGCTCATCATCTTTCGTGCAGGTTTTAATCTCTCCATTTGGTAACATCAGGCTAAACTCTTGGACACAACTACTAAAACAACCCTCTACGTGGTGATTTTTACCGTGAATATCACTAGCAATCGCCCCACCAACTGTAATAAGCTTAGTTCCGGGGGTAACTTTTAAAAACCAACCTTTAGGGGCAAAAATTTCTATGATCTCACTAAGAAGCACCCCGCTTTGACAATGCAATATTCCATTTTCTTCATCAAAGCCTAAAAAATAGTTATACGGTTTACAGTAGATTATATTATCATTTAAAGCGCTATCTCCATAGCTTCGTCCATTTCCAAATGAGATAAACTCTTTATCTTTTGCTATCTGTTCTTTTAAACCATTTTTATCATTTAAGATAAAACTTGTGTTTTGTCTTTTTGGATACATGCCCCAACTATTTAGACTCATTTTTTCTCCTCGAGGCCAACTGAACTCCATTCTCCCCATTTGGAACTATTATCTATCATTTCAATAGTTAAATTAGTATATTTTTGGCTGATATCAAAGACAATTACACCCCAATTTGTCTGACTAACTAAATTACCGTTAAATATTTCTTTTCCATTACTATATATTTTTATTTGCTGACCTTTAGTCCTTGGTCCTGTTTTATATAATAATCTTGAATTATTTGATATCTTTAGTTTGATGTGAGCTTTGCTTTTATCCCCATTAATGAAACTTCCAAAAATTTTGACACCTTTTATCTTCTTGTTATCAAAAGTTTTATTTTCTACATAATTTGAATTAAGTATATCTTTAGTTGATAAGAGCAACTTATTAGATAAATTTGTTTTGTTCTTAATCCAATAAGGCGGAGCGCTTGGAATAGTTACTTTTAATTTTTTGCTAAAAGTTTTATTAACTATATAAATGTTTTGTTTATTAGCATTTCTCACTATATATCCATAAAAGCCACTATATTTTGCTTTTGGACCCATTTTTTTAGCAACATCATCACGTTTAAAACCGGTAATTATATATCCTAAAACTTTCCCTTGTTTATTTATAATAAAAGCATCTTTTGGTATTGTTTGTTTTTCTTTATTATATAGCCAACCTCTTACCCTATAGTATTTTGATTCATTTAGGATAAATAGTACTTCAAAAAGTTACTTTCTTTCAAATCTCCTCCTTAAAGGATATTACGGCCTTTTTTTATCTCACAATATAATAGAATACTTTTCATTTTTATTGTTTCTTGTTTTCCCGCTGGGTCAATTCTAACCTGATATGTATCTTTATTCTCAAATGCATATTGCATCGTTACATTGCCTGCAGGATAAAATCTTCTCAAACTATTGTTTATAGAAAAGTGATTTTTTTGCTTTCTAAAAAATATTTCACTCCAACCTTTTTGTTCTCTATCTAACCCAATCTCAATTCCAATATTTTTGCTTGATCTACATTCTTTTGGCAAATCAAATATTATCTGTGTATCATTATTCGCAGATATAAATTTATTATTATTCTTAGAAGCGTTTAGTATTCGTACGATATTTAAATTGAGTTTTATTTTTAGTACTGCTTGTTGTGCATCCGTCCTATTTAAATTATTAACATGTATGTACCAACCAGGATATGTGCTCCATTGAGGATTGATAGGTATGATAAGTTTAGGTACATACTTAGACATCCAAATATAACTCTCAAAATTTAATGAACGTCTATCCACTTTAGTAAATTGCCCTACATCAATTATGATGATAAATACAAATAATATGAATAATATTTTTTTATTCTTTATCAGGAATGGTAATACAATCACAAGTAATGCATATGGTACAAAAAAATATCTATTACCGCCCCCCATTGGGCTTAAAGTTAATGGAAACTTACTTTGCCAAAGTCCCGCAAAATAAACTATTCCCGATGTAAAAATTAAAAGTAAACCCGTGATTTGATTGTTATCTAAATTATTTTTGTATAAGTTATATAATGATTTGACGATGTACATGAAAACCACTGACGAAATTAATATTGAGAGAATTGCAATCAATCCTTTTCCTCCTGATGTAAAAAAAATATAAAAACTTTTTAACCAGTCAAAAATATTCGTATCGATTTTGCCACTAATTCTTTTAGATTCATACATGAAATAAATTTGCACTAAAGATGTTAAAACTATTAATATGTATTTTAAGTGATTATCTCTCAAATCTTTTTTTATTAATGAATTAAGAAATAAAACAGGTAAAAATAAAGCTGAAAAAGGACCGGTTAACCCTAACACTATCAAGATAAGAGTATTCCGTATATTCATTTTATAGCTTTGATCTATAATAATTATGATTAAGCCAATAGCCAAAAACCATTGAATATTAGTAATCGTAAAAAAGACTTCACCTTTGCTAGGTTGCAATAAAATTAAAGAGATGATAAAAAAAGCGATAAAAGTATTAATTTTTTGGGCTATTAACCACTTAAAAATAATATACATTGAAAAGATAACACCAGTTATCCAGCCTAAAAATAATAAAATTGGAAGATATACTAAATTTAAATTTACTGCGAAGAGTGTTATAAGTCGCGGATAAAGATGAAGATAACCCGCATACGGGGTTAAAATTGAGACAATTCCGATTGATAATGCTTGGTTAATAAATATATTGCCATCTTCAGCCCATAAATATCTACCATCAAAGAAATTAATATTTCCAAGTCTAAAGAATAATACCGTAATTATGATTCCGAACAAAAATACATAAGAGCTATTTAATTTTAATTTAACCATTTTTTAACTCTTTTTGAGTTAGGTAGATACCTTTATCAAATATGAATAATTCGGACAAAACAAATTTTAGTTATCATACCTATTTATGCCAAAATAACCACATTGCCAAATGACATATATCGACTATAAAAAAATATACTTCAAAGGGTTTACTAATGTAACAAATCCGTCTATAAATGAAAAAGATATAAATTGCTTAGATTTAAAATTATCTACCATTTATTGCTATTTTTGCAAGATTTCTCCCATAACCAATTGACTCGCTTATTCCTCTATCCTCCGGATAATAATATGACGTATCAGCTATCCAAAGCCCATTAACAGGTATTTTTGCACTTGGAAGATTATCTAAAAAGTTTGGTTCACAAATAGGTTGAGAAAAGTAGTACCTATGCACTCTCATATCTTCGATATCATCCTCTTTTAACGATGCATTGATTTTTTGGAAGCATTTAGATACCTTTACTTTAAAGACTTCGTCAGAATCTTTAAATTTCTCATTAGTTTGAGGCATATAGTACGGAACATAGACAATATTTCCAACTTCCGGATTAAGATTGCCGTATTCTATAATTCCAGGAATATCCATTTCATCGTCATTTGTATTTAGCCAAAAATTCTCCGTAAGAGGTTTGCTTAATTTGGCTATGACGCAAATACAACCAATATTTATCTTGGATAAGTATTGATTCATTACATTACTTGGTAAGTTAGGGGCTATTTTGGCCACTATTGGCAAAGGTACGGAACATATTACTCTATCAAATTCTATAAATTCATTTTTAACTTCTACGCCCCTAACTTTTTTGTTATCCATAACTATTTTATCAACAGGAGAACTAAGACGAAATTCACCGCCATTTAATTCAATATAGTTTTTCATTTCATTTAGTAACGTTTTAGAACCACCACTTAAATAACCAAGTTTCTCTTTAAATACACTATGTCTTGATCTGCCAATCCTTCTTATTCTGCTCCATATCCAAGGTGCAGATAGATTATTTGAGTATTCATAAAACTTTAAAGCAAAAAGTCTTGACCAGAGTTTTTTAAATGCCTCATTGCCTACCCATTTTTTTATCCAAGTGGCTGCATCATATTTTTCGAGAGGCCTCCAATTATTCCTTTTTGTAGATAAAAATGCGTGAAGTCCGTACCTGAATTTTGCAATAAAACTAAGTCCTTTAAATTTTAAAAGAGCTATGGGATTTCCCCAAGGTTGTAATTTGCCATCAAACCAATATCCCATTTTTGTACTGACCCAATTTAATTTATTTGTTAGATTTAATTCATCCAAAACTTCAAAAAAAGCATCATCACTTGTGCAATGAAAATGATAATATCGCTCTATATTTATGCCACCAAAATCAAAAGTAGCACTCATCCCACCTATCCTATCATCTGCTTCAAAAACAATAGGCTCATAACCTTCTTTCACTAGTTGATATGCCACTGCTAATCCCATCGGTCCAGCGCCGATTACCGCAATATTTTTATGATCCATCAAAACTCCAATATATACTTACTGTAAACAGGGCTATTAAAGGTCTCATTTATTGCTTTTTCAAACGAGGTCGATTCTACCTCAAAAATATCCCACCAAGGTATCAGCTCAAAATGGTCATCAGTGACTAATGCCTCAAGTTGCTGTATTGTAAATGGCGGATTTTTGCTAAAGAGCGCGTAACCCCACACTAAAAAATAAAATAGACTATAGGGTATTGTTATAATAGGCGTCCTTAAGCCTTTTACTTTTTTGATAGTTCTTATAATGTCTATGTAATCTACTTCGTCACAACCTGTTATATTATATGTCTCATTTTGAGGTTGTTTCTCCATAGCACTAATTATAATATTACAAAAGTCTTTTTCATAAAGTGGCTGCCTCATATATCTACCGTGACCGGGGATAGGAAAGAATGGAACTTTTTCCATAAATCTACTTAGCCACCCTAAATGTTTTCTGTCAAACCATCCATACATAAGGGTAGGCCTTAAAATACATTGAGGAATTTTTGACTCAATTACCAATTTCTCCTGCTCTTTTTTTGTATTTGTATAAAAATCATCAGCTTTTGAATTGATAACTGAGGAACTTATATGAACTAAATAAGATATATCATATTTTTTCATAACCTCTAAAATATTCTTTGTTGATGTTATGTTATTTCTTATAAACGGCTCAATAGTAGGTGCACCAATTTGTGCTTGGAGCATCAAAACAACATTCGCGCTTTCAAAAGACTTTTCCCATTCACCATATTCTGCTAAATCTGCTTCAATGGCTGTAATATCAGGATGTAACTCTCGAAGAACCATCAAATTTTCGGTATGTTTATCAATTGCAACCAAGTTTGAATATCCTCTTGATTTTAATTGAATTATTAAGTTCTGACCAACCAAACCGGCTGCGCCGGGTATTATTATCTTACTATTCTTATCCAAAATTAACTCCTCTCACTATAATTAAAAAGCTAACAAACCACATTAATATCGTAATTTGCAAGAATTTATCTTTTAAAACCAATTTAGTCGGACTACCGCTATTCTCATATACAAAGGTTATTTGCATATATCTCATAATCCCAAGTATGACAAAAAAAGTTGTGAAATAAAGATAATGAGTGTGCAACTTATTAAGAACACTACTAGAAACGGTATACAATATATAAGAGACTATAATTACGGCTGACATCAGTACCATAACAGCATTGACAAACTCTAAATTGTACCCACTAATATTTTTTCTTGTCTCTTTTCCTTTCAATGCAAAAATAACATCATCTCTTCGTTTTGCAATTGCTAAAAATAGTGCCAATAAAAATGTCATAATTATAATCCACATAGATAAAGTATTGCTAATCACACTTGCACCTGCAAAAAGTCTCAAGACAAATCCAGTGGCAATAATAAATATATCCACAAGCGCCACATGTTTTAGCTTTAATGAATATGCAATATTCAGTATAAAATAGGATATTAGCACAGTGAATAAGTTTATATTTATCAAAAATGCAATTATTAAGGAAACGGCAGATAAAATTACAATCAAGTATTTGGCCAATGCTTTGCTTATATTGCCACTGGCAAGCGGTCTATATCTTTTTTTTGGGTGTTCTTTGTCCAATTCTATGTCTGCAAGATCATTAAAAATATATATACTACTTGCGATCATGGAGAATAAAATAAATGCGATAGAGACATCAAGGAAATTTTGATATTGGAAATTAAAAGAAAACAGCAACGGCGCAAACACAAAAATATTTTTTATATATTGATGCGGCCTCAAAAGTATAATTATATTTTTTATCTTCAATTAAAACCTCCTGCGTATGATGTCAAATTCATACTACAAGTAGAAATCACCGTTCATGAAAATATTTTTATAGTATACCAAAATTTTAATAATTTGTAAAAAAAATAGAGGTGCCGACTAAATGGCACGAAAAACTATTTATCCGCCGGCTCTGTTACCCTTTCTTCTGTTTTTATGATATCTTCGACTTCTTTAACGGATGGTAGATCGCCCAACCCTTTAAGATTAAAAACCTCCAAAAAATGGTTGGTTGTCTTATAAATTAACGGCCTTTCGATGATATCCTTTCTGCCAGTTACCCTAACAAGATTCTTTTCTATCAAAAATTTTTTTATACCTCAAGAATCTACTCCTCTTATCATATCTATTTTACTCTTGATAACAGGTTGTTTATACGCCATTATAGATAACGTTTCCAACTGCGGTTTCGTAAATATTTGGGGCATTTACCTTTAAAAATTCAGAAATTACCCCATAACACTCAGGTTTTGTCTTGAAACTATAATTGTCATTATTAACCGATAAATATATCCCGTAACCTATGTCCCCGTTAAATCTACTCTTTATAAACTCCGTAGCCTTTAATATCATTATCTTCTTTTGTTTATAACTATTCAATTAGACAGGATTCATCTTGTGTGCTACATTGCCGTATTCTTTATCTTTTTTTCTGTTCCTTTTTTTAACGGTCACGCTAAAAATTTCGCAGATCCTATCCATTGAAATCGGCTCATCCGATACAAATATAACGGCCTCTACCGCTGGAGCAAGAGCATTGATATCTTCAAAATAATTACATAACGAGTTTAATAAAACCATGATAAAAAGGATGCGAGAAACACAAGAAAACCGCGCAGAGCACCTACCGTAACCAAAATCTGCAACGATTATTTAACAATTATCTATAATAAAGCCCGACATTTAACGCATCAAACCAGTTCAAAAACTTATTAACCATATCCTTACCCTTAAAAATAAGACCATGTTGCGGCATTATAACCTCAACATCAAGCTTGGAGATCAATCCAAACCTTGGGCTCGTTCGAAGGCATCCATCTCTTGCGGAAATACTCCATATACTTAGTGTGTGCGTCAAAATCCCTGACGAATACATCCGGCTTCTTTTGCCTTTCGGGTCTTCTCTTGGAACAAGTGCGGCTCCGATATCGCCGGAAAAAAGTATCTTAGAAACAGGATCGTATAGGTTTAACTGTCCCGGGGAATGCAAATAATGCGCAGGGATTATGTCAAAGGCATAATCATCCGTCATATTGAATTTCATGCCTGCATCCTCAATCATTATCATATTTTCCGGCCTTGCCCCCTATAATGGGATATAAACGTACTCCAAATCCTATCAATCAAGATCTTGGTATCCGTAATAGAAAGCCATAACGCTAATGTCGAAACCACATCAGTCCTGATAGGAATGGTGGCGGTGCAGGGAATCGAACCCCGGACACTACGGATATGAGCCGTATGCTCTAACCGACTGAGCTACACCGCCGACTATATAATATATAACATAT
>VAOW01033506.1_pt1 | contig 14562 bp, 25 predicted proteins | sample 3393921 | NCBI WGS metagenome assembly VAOW01 (sample SAMN08290428, study PRJNA428436) | hydrothermal vent metagenome | isolation source: Deep-sea hydrothermal vent chimney | place: Indian Ocean: Southwest Indian Ridge | depth 2742 m m
CAGAATCTAATACAACATTGAATATAAGATTATTATTAATTAGTATATAAGTGCATTCAGATTTTATGATATACGAATAAATATGTTGAAAAGATTAATAAATGTGATATTATATACACATCAACAAGAGGAAAACGAAAAACTGAACCACGCAGTACCAATACACAGAAGCACCCAAGAAAACCAACTGGAGATACGGCAATGAGAGACTCACAATATTTAGACGAATACTTGGACCAGCGCGACAATAACCCGCTTACACCCGGCAGCTTTTTAACTTATATCCTGCAAGGCAGAGCGAAAACTTACTCCGCTAGATACTATGGTGCACTGATGCGCTCTTTAAATAGATTAGTAGAATCGGGGAAGGCTGAAACGTGCGAGTCCGTGGGACACGCAATTGCATATAGACGTATTGGAGGGAGTAAATAATATGATTACTTTGATACAGATACACATACCCACTCCGACATTGGGGTATTATCGCGCATACAACACACGCACAATAAAAACTTCCGGGGTATATTGCAGAGGCCTCTTTAATAATTATACAGTACGATATTCCTGCAATTATAATCATTACAACCCAAGATACTCCATTCATTATTACAGGGGGCAGTATGCACCACGCTATCGAAGATATCGATTATATATAAGACCTTTACGGGAGTATTGGTACAGAGACAACGACGACGATTAATATTTAATGTAACATCTGCCCGGAGCTTCCCGGGAAACTGAAGGAGTAAACAAATATGAAAGTTAAAAGATTGAGAAATCTTACGGCGAACACTCTAAATATATCGGGCCTAACAATTGCATCTGAAAATGAAGTTGGCGTGCCCAGAGTGGTAACTCAAGAGAAAAGAATTGACACTATTACAACCATGGGGGGGTACAGGATCGAAATTTATGAGACTACTATGAGGCTAATTGAGGGTCTACCGGCCTTTGAAAAGGGCACTCTACTGATTGTATCGCTTTTGGTAGTCAGAGCCGCCCCATCACGGCAAGATTTATTATTCCCTGCCGGGATAATCAAAGACCCAGAAGGCAATATCATAGGAGCGCAGGCATTATCGCGATAGCGCGCAGATTCAATTAAATCAAAGAACCAAAACAAATCAACCAAAGGAATAATATCATGAAAATCGCAAAGAAAATTACAATTTCCAGCATCAATAATATACGCGGAGGATTCAAAGAAGTAATTAAGCGCGAACGAGTGGCCACTATTCTAGGTGTGGTGCGCTCAGCCAAGACTAAAATCTCTGACACAATGGGGGCATCAACTTGCTTTCTCGGAGAATTCAAAGGGACTAATAAGAAAGGCGAGGAAAGTGTGGCGCCTTTATGCTATCTGCCCGAACCCATGCAGTCGATCTTGCTTTCCCAATTGCAAGACGCCCCCGAAACCTCAGGCGTAGAATTCGCCGTGAATTTCTATGTAACACCCGACGACTCGGCGATTCTGAAGTACACCATTGATTCAGAGAGCCTTATAGAATATACTCAATCGGACAGCTTGAAATCTTTGACGGCCAAAGTAAAAAACCAAAAGATAATGGAGCACAAAAAATAAAATTAGTACCTTGGAGAGGGGCGGACAACTGCCCCTTCTCACCTGATTAGGTGAAATCGAAAGAATGAAAAAATACGCTAAGAGAACCCCAAAGATTGATTGGAAGTTGTACAACAAATCTGACTGGGTTCGAGTTCCCGGCTCCGCCCGCCGATATAAGAATATAATTACGGGCAAGACAATATCAAGAGTCACATGGCTGCGCCATTACGGTGCGATTTCTAAACTTGGATTTGCTCACCCGGCGCAACGCGCAAAGTACGAGAAAAAACAGAACACAAAGCTACAACTGGCTCGACCCGCACGCCATCGCTCAAGTTTGCTTGGGAAAAACAAGCCCCTTACAGCTGAAGAATTCAATGAAATCATAGCCGCTCGTATCTCTGAAATTTCAGCAAGGGCCACACAGAAAAAAATAAATAAACTAATTGCACGCGGCGAAGTTCTACGGTATCCGCATCGAATTACTGCCTCTACTTTTCCTTCCCTTAAGAGCATGGGCCGCACAATCGCGCTCCCTATTGAAAGGGAATCGGTAGAAATAGTACGAAAATCAGCGGCAAGGTGGGGCAATGTATTTGGATACTTCGTGGGACTCAATTTTATAGATAATCGAGACGGCTCAGAAGGCGCATACGCTTTCTTCTCTTTGCGGTTGATCTCACAAGAATTTAAACTCGAAGATTTTGAGGATGCTATGGCAGAAGCTATCAATAAGGGATATGTAATACCCACCTCCCTATTTATTTATTTGGCCGTAAAAAAAGTCTGGCTACGAAAATATAGGGGATTTAACTAATTGAATAAAAAATTTTACAAGGGAATCAATCCTAGAGCCACCGAAGATATAATCTTTTTGGCTTGGGACGTAGAAAGTCGAGGCCTTGGGGGGCAACTATTAAGTATTTGTGCGCACGATGGCGAAAAAAATCATTACCTGACTGGCGAACCCGAAGATATTATCATTAGTTTTTTTAATATCCTTTTTAGTCGACCTTATCCGCATATCTGGTATGCGCACAACGCACAATATGATTGGCGGTATATCCTCCCTTATATAATCCAATCCAAGTTTGAGGTGGACCTTAATTTGCGCACGGACACAGATATATATCAGATTACAATTAATAAGGAAGGTAAAAAATACATCTTGCGTGACTCACTTGCAATTTTTCCCGGAACATTGGCAGAGTTCGCAGCAACTTTCACCCCCGAACTACCCAAACTTGAGATTGAAATTGACCACTTCAATCCAGAAAATCCCGAGCATATGCGATACGCATTGCGCGATACTGAAATTTTACGCCAAGGACTTCCTAGATTCGACACCACATTACGCCAAGACTTTGGCGTTGGGGTTGGCCATACACTGTCCGGTACCTCAGTGACAGCTTGGGAACATTCGATTGATAAAAACTATTCAGCTTCCACAGCGGGAGATCGGGAAAATTATATTAGAAGCGCCTACTACGGCGGCCTTACTTTTTTAACTCGCACCGATCAAGTAGGCGAGTGCGAAACATATGATATTAATAGTAGTTACCCGGCGGTTATGCGCGGAAAAGGAGTCCCCGCCGGACGCGCGAGCGCGACTACAGAATATCAAGAAAGGCTTCCGGGGATTTATACTGCCCGAGTGCGTGCCCCTGAAAATCTAATAATTCCCATTTTACCATCGCGCAACAGCCGTGGCCACATGCAATGGAGGCGAGGAGAATTTGAAACTAATGTATCTAATTTCGAGCTCGGCTTCGCTGCTGCACACGGGTATGAGATCTTAGAGATTATCTCGGGTATCGTTTGGGAGGAAACGATATTTCCTTTCGCCAACTTCATAGAAAAATGCAAGAAAATCCGCCAAGAAAAAAAGGGGCAACCCTCAGAATTAATTGCCAAACGATTGCAGAATGGCCTTTATGGAAAGTTCGGCACTCGGCGAGAACGAATGGAAATTTATCGGCCCCAGAATGATGAAGATACAATGGGCGCTAACCCCATAGATGAATTCGGCTTTTTTTGGTCGCGTAAAACATATGATGAAAATATGCGTTGCCGGCCAGAATGGGCTGTATTTATTACCGCTCACGCGAGATTAACCCTACTCGAAACTGCTTATCGCGTAGGCGTGGAGAATATTATTTGTGGTGACACTGACAGCCTTGTGGTTTTGCGTGGCCATGCCAATGAAATTGATCTGGGGCAAGATTACGGTCAGTTCAAACTAGAAAAAAGTTGGAAGAAATTCCGAGCCATAGCGCCCAAGCTGTATTCCGGCGAATTAGCATCAGGGCAGTTTGTCGGCGCAGCTAAGGGGCTGCCCAAGAAAAAAATGACAGACACATCTTGGCGGCTGCTACTAGCCGGTGAAAATTGCAGGATTGTGTACGACAGCTTGGCGAGCCTCCGCGTGGCGATGGTCACTAATTACCCGCCGAGCGAATTAAAGGAAAGGAAATCCAGCGAACTAATAAATTCAAAGAACTTTGAAAATTGCTTGCGTTCTCAACGAGTTCGGCCTAAAATGGCAATATGAGTGCAATTATTATTCCTTTCAATAAGATCACTTCAATATTAGAATATTCTAATGATGAGACCCTACGCGCTAAATATCTGACCCGGAGGATTACAAATGATTACCACAATGGCGGAATTAGTGGGGCAGGCCGAAAGCTCAGGAAATCCGCACGCAATAAGGTTTGAGCCTAAATATCATGTTCCACAGTCGGCTGTTGCGGCCATCGTAAAATTGAATAGATGCAGCAATTCAACCGCTGCTGTTCTGGGCGCATTTTCTTGGGGAACTTACCAGATTATGGGGGTTAATCTTATTGATTTGGGGTTGTCGACAAGCTTCATCGACTATCTTACTCTTGATTCGGCCCAACTGTACAACTTCAACAAATTCCTTAGAAGTTGCAACATCGATAAAATCACGCTCAAAGAATTCTTAAGTGACCCCGAAGCCAGATTAAAGTTTGCGCGCGCATACAATGGCTCTCGCCAGCCAGAGGTTTATGTTGATTATTTGATGCGAGTATTTAGGGAGAGGGAGGGACATAAATAATGATTATAGGATTTATCCCGGTTCGCTCCGCTGGACACAAGACATGTCCCAAATCCACATTCACCTTTCAGCGTAGCCTCCCCTCTGAGCAGGATGATGGTTTGAGTGCAACTATATTGAATGTGATCGGGGTCGCTTCGCGTTCTACCAATTACATAAGATTGCTGATATTGCAAGATGGCAATGGAGTGAATCGTCTCACAATGTCCGTTGTCCGTCCTGACGGCGTGCACTGTAATTATCTCTATGGCAACATCAGCTTTCCGTGGTTCATCATGGAATGGTATGACCTTTATAATGTATTTTCGATCTTTGATGATAAGACCCGCACATTTCTATTGATTAGCCCCGGATCCGATAACTCCAATCAGCCCCCCTTTATAAAATTCACGTGGATTTCTGTCCCAACTTATTTTCAGGTGTCGGGGCAGATAACGATGCTCCCTCTTGTGTGGCAGCAGATCGCGGTCACTAATAATGGGCCATCGGATATTTGGCAGTATGACGCTAAGCAGAGACTATTATTACAATATCCTCATTGGGGGGCAATGAGATTTCTTAATATTGATTTCTTGGGTCACACGATTAGCGTGAATAGTACCCCCGACCTTGGTGTCGGGTTAATTCAAGACTTTTCCCCATTTTATCATCTCGAGCAGAATATGAGATATGGGCTTGACTGGGATTATGAATTAAATAAGATCAATTACACAGCCAAAGAAAGTTTGATAAAGACGAAGTTCCCTTTTATCTACTCACCTTGGGAATCTTTCTATACTATGTCGGATGGATTTTATGATGTAGTTCTTTCAGGTGCGACTTACACACAAATATATTCTCAAATTCCGGGAATGTCCTTTTTTATAGCTCCTGACTATTCTTTTTTGATTATTGTTAGCCAGCAAGGGTTCGCTTTCGTAAATTTTACATTGCCTTTTCTTTTACCGGTGTTCGGCCTTGTAAATCAAAATGGGCTGGTATATCTTTCTGAGTCTGACCTGAACGCCTCACCTGTGAGAAGCAGCACACGCGTGATTGATTTATCTGATATAATAAAGAAAATGATGCCGCACACACAATCTAACTCCAGGATTTGTTCCCCGCCGCCACCTTCGGCGGTACCTCTCGTGAATTTCTCTCGCCCTGTTTCCATCTTAGGAGCTTACAAATCATGACAATTAGCGTTGTGCCCGGCAACTCCACTAATTATTTAGTGCCATCAAGCGGAAGTACCCACGCAGTAAATGTGGAGGGGGTATTTTCTACCGTACCCGAATTAATAAATTGGGCACAATTTTCTGTGGACAACTTCCCCTTCATACCCCAAGGAGTGTTCATCGATAATTCGGCGGGAACGGGGGATTTAATCATTGAAATCCTGCCTATAAAATATAAAATAAAGTGCCCTGCAGGCATCGTTTTACAAGCGCAATTCCCGGCGCCCTCGGTCCAAACGGCGAGCATAATCGGGGATGGCGCGGCGACAATAGTATTTGTAGATTTTCCAGTGTTGCCGTCATCGGGCCTCGTGGACATCGGGAACACAGTGGACGTGAAACTGATATCTGAATCTTTGGCCGCCCCCCTCCCCACAATCCCGACTGTGAACTCGGCTGGAATTCCATATCAAGTAGATATTGCAGCGGCGAGTTCCACCACCCCCCTCCCCACAATCCCAACCGTGAACTCGGCTGGAATTCCATATCAAGTAGATATTGCAGCGGCGAGTTCCACCACCCCCCTCCCCACAATCCCAACCGTGAACTCGGCGGGAACTCCATATCAGGTGGATATTGCGGCTGCGAGCATCACCACTCCAATCCAAATAATCAATAAAGTACCGGCAGCGCCAACAATATTGAGTGGAAATATTACGGGCACGTCTTTGGGCATCGCATTATCGGCACCACCAAATAAAAGATTGCTAAGATTCATGGCATTTCTCTCAGGAGATCTAACTTTGGCCTCTCCCGGAAGAGTGGACCTCTCTTTGACTCTCAATAATATTTTATTGTTTGTTTCCAGCCTTTATCTCCCTTCGGTGTTGGCGGCTGTCACAGTACCAGCGTTCGTTGTAGATATAGATTTCAACGATATGAACATCGAAACCGGAGCTGGCAACTTTGTGGTGGCAAACAGTTTGCCCTTCGCCACAGGCGACTTACATTTCTTTGCGTATTTTGGGGACTAATAAATGGCTAACTCCGAAGAAGAAAAACTAAAGCTTGAAGCCGAGCGGCTTGAATCTGAGAGACTCGAAAAAGCCGAGTCCGAAAAGCTCACTGAAGAAAAAGCCGAGTCCGAAAAGCTCGCTGAAGAAAAAGAGGTATCCGAGCGACTTGAAGCCGAGCGGCTTGAAGCCGAAAAAGCCGACGACGCTAAAACTCGGCTCGGCATAAGGCTCGAAGAGTTATCAAAGAAATTCTCAGATTTATCTCAATCTGTGGATGCACTCTCGGCGCAACAGAAGGAAGCATCAGAGTTCGAGCGAATTAGAGCCGAAGCCGACGCTGAATCAGATGCCGAAGCCGAAGCTGAATCAGATGGAGAGGCCCACGATGAATCTGAGGCGGAAGAGCTAGAGAGTGAAGATATTAAAATAATGAAATCAAGGAGATATTACATATGACCGATTCAACGGAATCCGTCGCCATCCAAGAGGCCATCCCAGCCACTTCGCCGCCGGTATCAAAGCGCAAGCCGTATAAAAAAAGAGAGAGTAGCGCCGAAAAGAAACCTTCCGTTCCCGCACTCGCCAAACAGATTGAGGGAATCCATATTCTGGCTGCCACTATTACGGGAATGCCTGAAATAGCGCTAACCTCGAATGAGTCAGCCCTCTTGGCGGGTGCATTGATCACTTTAGCCGGCGAATACGATTTGTCGATGTCCGGAAAAACTGGAGCTGCTATTCAATTGCTTGGCGTCGCCGCACTCATATATGTGCCGCGGGCACTTACTATCAGCACTAGAATCCGAGCCGACAATGAAAAAAAAGAAACTGGATAATTACCCGCGTGTTGGGGCAGGCGAGCGTGCGATTATTGCAGGCCGCACGGGGTCGGGCAAGACTACTCTGGCACGCTGGCTACTGTCGCGCAGCCAGCAGCATTGGGTTATTTTCAATCCGAAGGGAACCCCTGATTATTCAAAGCTCGAAAAATCGAGAGTGGTCGAAGATGGAGACTCCGAACTCGTTGATTCTCTTGAAGAAAATCAGTTCACAATCATAAATTTCAGCTCGGGAATGATTGAGATGGACAACAGATTGGAGTGGCTACGAGAGAATTGGAAAAATATCGGCGTGTGCGTGGACGAACTTTATACGATGCACACAGCAGGAGCAAGGGCTGGCACAGGATTGAATAGTTGGCTGACGCGTGGGCGCGAATCGAAGCAATCATTTATTGGGCTCACACAGCGCCCGGCATGGATAAGCAAGTTCTTATTTTCGGAGGCTGACTATGTGGGCTCGCTCGATCTGCAATTGGTTGAGGACCGCAAAAGAATGTACGAGATTACGGGTGCATATGATATGAAGAATCGCTTGACACCGCCCAACTGGCTGTGGTATAAAGTAAATAAGGATTCTCTTAATAAGTATGGTCCAGTTCCATATAAATAAAATTTATAGGTACTCAGGCATGGGCAATATCAGAATAGATATATCGAATTTTATAACGATTTCCTTGGTGGCATTCATCGGGGTTTGGGCAATTAATCGGGGACTTACAGCCACCGGACACGGAGATTTGAAGGCATGAATAATGTAGCTGATTACCTTAAAATAATTGTGGTTTCATTTATAGGTATTTTTGCCATAAATAAAATCCTGGAGAAGACGGGATTGGGGGCTTACAAAGCATGAGCAATCAGCCCACCGCCCAGCAGTTAGCGCAGGCTAACTTTAATAATCGCATGGAGTTGATTGATACTGGCCTCCATATGGTAAAAAAATTGCAGCCGGTCACCGGGCCACTCGGCGGCACTCTACGAATCCCGTTGGAGCGAATGGGAATTATGACTGGCATTATGCTTGAAATTGAGGCGCCTGTAACGATTGCCACATCTACAGCAGTTCAATCTGAGTTCGGCCCCTATTCTCTAATCAATTCAGTAAGCTATACGGATTATGCCGGAATCCAGCGCGTAGTCACTAGCGGCTTTCAGTTGCACACTCTCACCTCCCTTCGAGGGGGCAGATTCCTTAATGCTTCACTTCCTGCTACTTCTTTGGTGGATGAGGGCCTCGTAGACACCAATATTCTTAATCTTCCTACCGCTGTTGGTTCTGGTACTCTCGCATTTTCTTTATTTATTCCAATCGCCTACGACGCTTGGAGCGATCTACGCGGTGCAGTACTCTCGCAGTCGATCACTGGCGACCACTATGTCACAATTCGACTCGCCGATTCCGCTGTAAATTCAGACACTTACACCGCTCCTTATGGTTCGGGCGGCCCGGTGGCCCTTGGGGATGTGACGGTGACCGCATTCCAGCAGTATATCATGCCTCAGAATGCGGGCAACGCCGCTTCTCTGGCCGCTACGCTTCCGATGATTGACTTATCTACTATTTATGCGATTGAGGGAAATTTCCAGGATTCTTCTAATATCGTATCCGGCCAATCTAAATATATCAATTGGCCCAACAACCGTGCAATCATGAGCGCGCTGCACATTTTCAATAATGGCGGACAGGGCGTGCTGAACGGCGACGACCTTACCGGCATCACCTTATTAGGAAATTCCAACACCAATATTAGGGAAATGTCGCCCAAATTAGTGCGGAATCTAATGCGATACCGCGTGGGTGCGGACACGGCCAGCGGTGTGTACATGATCGAATCTCGCCGGCAACCGATCACAACCCGGTTGTACGGAAATGTACAATCGAAGTTCGATGTGAAAACTGCCAACACGGCGCCATATTTCGTAAATCAGTATGAAAGCACCTATTTGAGCGGCACGCCTTTGCCCGGTATAATTCAGTGAGCAATACCCTAATCTTGGAGGGGGCATTTATTTTTGCCCTCATCCTACTTTTAGGTGCGCATTCCTTTAGCGTATCCGGCATGATCGGCGCAACGTGAATACTCTCACCTTATTATTGTTGGGGTGGCCGATATATGTGTCCACTAAGAAAAGATTGAGCGTTTATGTGGCATTGGCTAAATGAATGGTGGCGTGGCCGGGATATACGCAATCTACCTTATATTGGTAGGCCTACACGGTAATGCAGGGAAATTATATGATGATGTGAAAGAGGATGGCCGAGGCTATATGAGCTGGGTGCTGGCTCTAGTGATCCTAAAAGTTCTGTACTCTCAGCCTCGGCTTCGGCCAATTATCCTTCCTTTTTTGCTTTTAGCTGGATTGGCTTTCACATTAAAAAATTACGGACGGATTGCTGAACAAGTAAATAGCGCGTTGGGCACACATTTAGCGATTCCCAATATTAAAGGGTAAAAAAAAATGAATGAAATTATGCACGACGTGACTGGCATTGCAATGGCAATCGTTGGAGTTGCAATTCTTACGGTTTTGGTTAGCCGGAGAAATCAAACCCCTCAAGTCATTGGCAGCGTGGCGAAAGGGTTCGGCTCAGTTTTATCGGTGGTAATGGGCGGCGCTGGGAATGCACCTGCATATGGGGCTTGAGAATGCTTTTTAATATCCCCACTTTTTACCCTCCTTGGGATACCGGGCAACAAATTTATAATCCCGGTACTGGCGGGCCCGCCTCTCATGATATGGAGCGGATTACACAGCCCCGGATTCATCCTGTTGTTTTCGCAGTCGGCCTGATGGGAATTGGACCGATGCCGACTTATTTCACGGGCCCTAGTTTGCCTGCGGACAATTCCACCTTATCGGGGACAATGAGTGCCCTTGATATTCCGGGGCTAATGAAAAAAGGAGGAGGCTGACACCATGAATAATCTCAATCTTAGCGGACAGGGATTGGCGTTGGGTTATTTGATACCCTCCAACACCAACCAAAACGCCTACGCCTTCTTGAATAAGTCGATGCAAAAAGACTTTGCGTTCACCAAATTGAGTATTGCTCAAACTCAAAACTGGAATAATTCCCAATTGTCGCCGATCTTGAGTGTGGTAAAAAAACAAATTAACACAACGGCCACACAGCTACCGCAAATGATGCAGAATTTTAATTCTTACGCCGGAAATATATCAAATCAAATATCATCTACAAATAAGGCAGACAATAAAGCCATGCTGTCGATGTACCACAGCACAATGCAATCAATTAATAATTCTACGAGTTCGGTGATGCGGGCCGGGACACAAGGCCAAAATATGGCGGCTCAATCACAATATGGTTATACTTCAAGGGGGGGAGGAAATGTGGGGCCGGGGCTGCCTACTCAGGGAGGCAGTTTTTTGTGCACGGCCACATCTGATTATTTTCACGAGAGCACGCCCCAATGGCTGATAGATATGGGAATTTTCGCGGAAACGTACATGCGAAAAAATAAAAAGAATAACAAAGAGTTGCTGCATTATTATCGTATAGCCCCCGTATTGGTCGCCAAGTTGGGGACGATGGCAGACGTTGAGAAGCATTTTATTTTCGTGCGATTACGCAATACGATGATGGATATTTTAGAAGAAATTAGAAACTCCAAGTTCGCGCAGGCAAAAAATCATTATACAATAATGGTTCAAAATTTGGCACAAGAATTGCACACACCTGAAAATGCACACCTATGAGCCCCGAACTAATAAAATATTGGCCTTGGGCGCTGGGCGGTGCCGTTGGGCTGGTTGTAGTGCTGAAATATCACAGTTCAGGCTCCCCGCAAACCATAACCCGGTATGTGTCGGCACCTTCTAGCTCCGGGGCGAGTTCGACTGTGAGTTCGGGCCCAAGTAAAGTGCAACTAGCAGATTCCTTTGCGATCGCACAAGATGCGGCGCTGGGCACAGCCACTGGACAAATAGGCTCGGCCGTCGCGGGAATTACCAAAGCGAATTCTTACATTCCAGCAATTGCGATTAATGCTGCTTCGGCCAATAATCAGATGGCGATGATGTCGGCTGCCAAGACTTCGGCCACCGCGTTCGCTTCTTTGCCGGGCTCACTGGGGGCAGCCGCATTATTGCTGCATCAATCTTATCAGCCGTTTGCGCAATATACGGGGGCGATGGCAAGTTTAACTGCAACTCAAGGCAGCACTGCGGTTGGACTTTCAAATTCACTATCCCAATCAATCGCGTCGCAAACCAATGCTGCTTCGAGCGCGTCGTCTAGTGCATCCAGAGCAATTAACCAGATCACACAATCAACCAATCAGGCAATATCACAAGGCGGAAATCAAAAGGCACAGGTCCACACCAGCTTCTTGAATGATCAAGCAAAGATACGAGTTGAGCGATTGAAAGCGAGTGCGCAAGAAAGCATAGCCTCATCGAATGCTTGGGCAAAAGTACAGGTGGCGAGGGCAAACCACCCACAACAAAATAATCCATTTGGTCCGTGGTGAGTTTTCGGATAACTAAAATGAAATATGATATGCTGATGCTCGCGACAATTGCAATAATCGCACATGTGGTGGATAAAAAAGGTGCGAGTGGCGGCTCGAAGACTATTAATGTATACAATAAAAATGTATCCCCCGATCTTCAAACTTATGCTAAAAATCCTCAAGCCTTTTATACGCCGGCCAACCAAAAAATCAACGTACACGTGGCTAATCAATCAATGGGATACCTCAATTCCTCTTATATTCCTTTGTTCGGATTTGTGGGGATGGCGCAAGGGAGATTATTTTGATGTTTATCTTGCCCAAGTTTAAAAGTCTCATTGCGAAGCATGAAATCAAGAACCCGTTTTCTCCAGCCAAGGGGAGCATTCTTGGAAAGTTATCTATTGCGTCGTGGGGTGGTGCCAAGGTAGCTAATTATTCACTTATATTAATAGGTGTTATTATTTTAATCGGGACTGTGTTGCATAGCGACCTAAAAAATACAGTGATTAGTGTCGTAAAATGATACATATGGACTCATTTATGTACCTTGAGATCGGAAGTTTTGCGCTAAACTTGCTTATCCTCCCAGTGCTGCGCATGGTATGGCTGGTTGAAGGGAGAATCTCCCGATTGGAAGGCGAGGTTTCCTCCATATATCGAATTATTGAGATACAGAAAATGGGAAGAGGAAATTAATTATGGGGAAGGACTTATTTGAAAGCAAAACTTTCTGGGGTGCGGTTGTCGTGGCTCTGGGTTTGATTTTGTCGCAGTTTGGCGTACACATTGCCGTCGGTCCGGTCGCAAGCGCGATTGTAACTTTGATCGGGATTGCTTACACTGTAGTTGGCCGGGTCACAAGTACGGTCCCCGTCGATTCAATCCTTGGAATCAAATTAAAAGGTAAATCAAATGAAAAACCTGTTGGCTAGTACGGTTATTCTGCTCACATTATCTGCATGTGCAGGAGTCGGCAGTGGGCTGATCGGTAAACAGAATCTTATTAAAACGTGGGCCCAAAGTTGCCTCGCCTATGAAGGGGCGCAGAAGGGTGCGATCGCGTACATGCCTAAAATGAGCAGGCCCGATTTGCTCAAACTAAAAACAATCACGGATAAAATCACACCTCTTTGTCAAAGCGTGCCGGCGAATCCGGGCATTGCTAATCTCGCAATCACAAAAGCGCTCACGGAAATTACCGGCCTGCTGGGTCATACAGGAACTAAATCGTGAATACACAAGTGGCGAACATTGGTCCAACGGTCGAGCAAACTATTCTGGCTTTGTTGCCGATCTTGGCCGCCGGCAGCGCTGTTTCAAACCCCGCTATTGGTGTGGCTATAACCGCGATTGATACGGCTGTAAATATTTTCACTGCAAATCGAATGAGTGCGCAGCAATTGTCGCAGTTGGTTCGTGGAATTATCGCCGGCGTTGGAATAAATCAAGATCAAATAGATGCGTATGTAAAAAGTAAGTCAATGGACCCCGCCCCGTGAACCGGGAAATAAATTTGATACTACCGGGGAGTGGTTTTTTACTTCCTGTATATGTGGGTGCGATCAAATCGTTGTCGTCTCATAAAATAATGATTCGCCAAATCGCAGCTACTAGTGGTGGTGCTATCGCAGCCGTACTATATGCAGCCAATCCTTCTATTGGCTCACTTTCATATTTGGTCCTTGAGCACGATTGGTCGCCCTTTATGAGAGTCGAGGATTTGAGTGGGTTATTTCGATTGGCTGCGCGTGGAGGTTGGTGTAATCCGAAAGCCTTGCACAAATTTCTATTGGCCAAAACATGCAATATGAGATTCCGCGATCTTGGCGAGCTTGATCTCCAGATTGTCGCCACAAATCTGAATACCCATGAGCGTGAAATTTTCTCGAAAGATGCGACCCCTGATGTCTTGCTGGCCGACGCAGCTAGGGCCTCAAGCTCAATTCCCTTAATTTATCCTCCTTATAAATTAGATGGCGAATATTATGTAGATGGCGGGATGTGCGATGATGCCCCCTCTGACTTGGTCGATAGGGTTGGTGTTGCTAGGGAAAATATAGGTTTGTGGATTGGCGGGAAGACATTAGGGAATGCATATAAAAATAATGTGATTAATGAGATCACGAATTCGTTTAATACTTTATTTATGAGTGCAGCTAAATTAGAAAGAAAGATGCGGGGAGTAGAATGGGTTGATATTAATGTCGATCGACGGGACGCACTCAATGCCGGAATAAGCGGCCAAGAAAAAATGGAACTATTAAAAAAAGGTGAAGAGGCAATGTATGCCCATATTTCAGATGGTTGGGTTCTCGGCCACGATTATTAATCTTTTCAACATATTTATTCGTATATCATAAAATCTGAATGCACTTATATACTAATTAATAATAATCTTATATTCAATGTTGTATTAGATTCTG
>VAOW01037727.1_pt1 | contig 14538 bp, 17 predicted proteins | sample 3393921 | NCBI WGS metagenome assembly VAOW01 (sample SAMN08290428, study PRJNA428436) | hydrothermal vent metagenome | isolation source: Deep-sea hydrothermal vent chimney | place: Indian Ocean: Southwest Indian Ridge | depth 2742 m m
CGTTGATCCGGATTTTTTTCCGAGCCGTCAGACTCGTGCTGACCCCGCTCATGCTGCTGGCCGACCGCCTGACTACGCCAAAAGGCATGATCAGAAATTCAGACCAGCAAGCGCAAATTGACCAGGAAACGATCGCCATGGCGATCTACCATTTCCCGACCTGCCCCTTCTGCATCAAGACCCGCCGCGCCATAAAACGGCTGTCACTGAATATTGAATTACGCGACACCCAACATGATCCTGATTTCCGCCAGCAGTTGCTGGCCGGGGGCGGTAAATTGCAGGTACCCTGTCTGAAAGTTGAAAATAAGGTCGGTCCATCTGAATGGCTGTATGAATCAACTCAAATCATCGGCTATCTACGCCAGCGCTTCGACGCCTGACTCTCTGATCGCTGCGAGTCAACTCATGCGCACGACCCGCCGAATCTGCCAAAGTTGTGGTATGCCTCTTAATAAGGATAAAAAAGGCGGCGGTACCGAGGTTGATGGCAGTCATAGCACGGGATACTGTAGCTATTGCTATAGTGGCGGGCATTTCATTCAACCGGATCTGACCTGCGAGGAAATGGAAAAAAGGATCTTCGGCGTCACCCGTAAGATGTTCACCGCCAGGCATTTTCCTTTCCCCGCCCTACCGGCCCGGCTTCTCGCCCGGCGGGTTCGTAAGCTGCGGCGTTGGCAAAACAATTCCTAACCCCATCATTCTCTTGCAGGAGCCTTGCATGCGACCCAGTGGCCGTACCCCGAACGAATTACGCCCCATTTCTTTTCAGCGCCATTACACGCGCTATGCTGAAGGTTCGGTACTGGTGAGCTTCGGTCACACCCAGGTCATCTGCACGGCGACGGTGGAAGAACGCTTGCCGGCCTGGCTAAAAGGCAGGAATCGGGGTTGGGTCACTGCAGAATATGGCATGCTGCCCCGTTCGACCGCCTCCCGTATGCCGCGCGAGGCGGCGCGCGGAAAGCAAAGTGGCCGCACTCAGGAAATCCAGCGCTTAATTGGCCGATCATTGCGCGCTGCGATCGATTATGAAGCCCTGGGACCTCGCCAGATCACCATCGACTGCGACGTCATTCAGGCCGATGGCGGTACTCGAACTGCATCGATCAGTGGTGGTTTCGTAGCGCTCTACGATGCCATCGAGGGTTTGCGTAAACGGGGGCTAGTGAAACGTGACCCACTGCATGGCATGGTCGCCTCGGTATCCGTTGGTATCTATGCAGGCACTCCCGTACTCGACCTCGATTATGCAGAAGACTCCAACGCTGAAACCGACATGAATGTCGTGATGAATGATGCCGGGCATTTTATCGAAATCCAGGGTACTGCCGAAGGTCACGCCTTTCAGCGCAAGGAAATGGACGCCATGCTTGACCTGGCTACAGCGGGCATCACTCGAATCATCACCGCCCAACGGGCCGCATTGGCGAATAGACATGAACAGCCGACGATCTCTTGATCACGTCGTACTGGCTACCGGAAATCCGGGTAAGCTCCGCGAGTTGGGCAAATTTCTGTACCCATTGGGTATCAAAATAAGCGCTCAATCCGATTTTTTGGTGCCAGAGATTGAGGAAACCGGCCTGACCTTCATCGAAAATGCCTTACTCAAGGCCCGCAATGCGGCGCGTCACACTGCCCTACCGGTGATCGCCGATGATTCCGGCATCGAAGTCGATGCACTAAACGGCGCGCCCGGCATCTTTTCGGCCCGTTATGCCGGTGTCAACGCCCATGCCAAAGACAACAATCATAAGCTGCTCCAGGCCCTCGCAGACCTCCCTAAATCCGCCCGCAGCGCCCGCTTTCATTGTGTTATCGTGCTTTTGCGATACCCTGAAGAGGCTGCTCCATTGATCGCTCAGGGGGTATGGGAAGGATGCATACTCGATACGCCCCTAGGTGACGGTGGTTTTGGTTATGATCCGGTGTTCCTGCCGGCGGGGTTGACGAGAAGCGTAGCCGAACTTGATCCGACACAAAAGATACGCATTAGCCACCGGGGTCAAGCCCTAAGGAAACTGCGTGATTTTCTGCAACAATGAGCGAGCAGGACTCGTCCTTCCCTCTGCGCGTTCCACTGTCTCTTTATATTCACCTGCCCTGGTGTGTGCACAAGTGCCCCTATTGCGACTTCAACTCATATACCCAACCCGAACAGATTCCAGAAAAATCCTATGTAGATGCGCTGATCCGGGATCTGGAAACCGGGCTACCCCGCATTCGGGGGCGCCGGATTATCAGCGTATTCATTGGTGGAGGCACGCCCAGCCTATTTTCTGCCCAGGTGCTCGGATACCTGCTGGAAGCTCTGCGTGTGCGCATGGCGTTGCTGCCGGACACGGAAATCACCCTTGAAGCCAATCCGGGCACATTTGAACAGGCCCGTTTCGCTGATTTCCAGGCAATCGGCATTAATCGCCTATCCATCGGCATTCAAAGCTTCAATGATGATTCACTTGCCAAAATCGGGCGCATTCATGACGGCCGGCAGGCAATACAAGCGGTGGAGATCGCCCGTGTGGCAGGATTTGACAACCTCAACCTTGATCTCATGTATGGCTTGCCCGGACAAACCCCACAGGCTGCGGCAACAGATCTGCAAATAGCGCTGAGTTTCGAACCGGAGCATCTCAGTTACTATCAACTCACCATCGAACCCCATACCGCCTTCCATCATCGGCCACCGGTATTACCTGATGAAGACAGGATTTTCGAGCTGCATGAAAGCGCCCTCTACAAACTGCAAAGCCGGGGCTATACTCAATATGAAGTTTCCGCTTATGCTAAACATGATAAGCGCTGCCGCCATAACCTGAATTACTGGACCTATGGAGACTACCTTGGAATTGGCGCGGGAGCGCATGGGAAACTGACTCACCTGGAAAACGGGAGAATTTACCGATGCTGGAAACAGCGCCAACCCCAGGCATATATGCAAGCGATCCAAAATAGCGACACTGCAGGCCGGGAAACTGAAATTAGTATATCGGCGCGGGTCTTTGAATTTATGCTCAATGCTCTGCGCCTCCGGGAAGGTTTTGCCTACGCACTATTCGAGGAGCGCACCGGACTCTCCCGCTCCCACCTGGAAGCACCTTTACAAAAAGCAGTCACTCAGGGACTGGTCGAGAAATACAAACACGGAATTCGCCCCAGCGAACTCGGCTGGCGTTTCCTTAACGACCTCATCGGCCTGTTTCTGACAGAGGAGAAATGAGCATGTCACAACCGATAGAATTCATCGAGATCCTTTGCCCGAGCTGTAGTTCAGCGTTTGAAATATCGGTGGATATCAGTAACGGTGATCAGACCCTGATCGAGGATTGCAGCACCTGCTGTGCACCCGTGGAAATAGTCATCACTATCGACCCGCAGGGACGAATCGATGTGAGGCAGATTCAATCGGCTAACGAATAATTCCACGATCCATAGGCTAAAGCTCAAAGCTAGCCTATTGCCTGTGATCTATGCAGCCGTTATGGAGTAGCCGTCCTGCACGCTACCTGCTGCTACCTATCGCCACCAACGTGAATAGCGCGAGGGAATTCTGCGACCAATCAATCTGCATACCCACTGCGGAGAAAAATACCTGCGGACAAAACCCCGCCCCGGGGTTACTCGACAGTCCGCCTGACCGGATCGTCGAGACGAAATTGATTCAGTCAACAAACTCAAGCTGAACAAATAATTCCAGGGTTGGTCAAGAATCATTTACCATACAGGATATTCTGCCCTGACTACCTTTCCCTATGAAATCCAACACCAACATTACCTGGTTTCGTAACGCAGCACCCTACATCAACGCTCACCGACGCAAGACGTTCGTGATTTGCTTCGGCGGAGAAGTCGCCCGGGACAATCAACGCCTGATTGCACTGGTGCATGATATCGCCTTGCTGTCCACGCTCGATGTCCGTCTTGTTCTGGTGCATGGCGCCCGTCCACAAATCGAAGCTCGCCTGGTCCAGAAAGGATGTGATTGGCGTTACGTCGATGGGTTGCGTCTGACCGATGGTACCGCTCTACAAGCTGTAATCGAAGCCGCCGCCGCAGTGCGCGTACAAATTGAAGCCTTATTATCCATGGGAATCTCCAATACCCCCATGTCCGGCGTGCGCCTGAGTGTTGTGGGTGGTAATGCGGTCATTGCCAAACCGCTGGGCATCCGCGACGGAGTCGATTTTCAGCACACCGGAGAAGTGCGGCGGATTGATGTCCATACCCTCCGCGCCCAGCTCGAACAGGGGCAGATCGTTCTGCTTTCGCCGCTCGGTTATTCCCCGACCGGCGAAGTTTTCAATCTGAGTGCCACCGAAATTGCCACCACAACCGCGATTGCGCTGCACGCGGATAAATTAGTTTTTTTTGAAGAGGGCCCATTATGCGATGAAGCCGGGGTCCCATTACGCCAGCTGGGGCTGGCTGAAGCCCAACGCCTAGCACACGAAACCAGCTCCATAGACGAACCCCATCGCGAACATCTGCGTGCCGCGCTGGATGCCTGTCTAAGTGATGTCCGGCGCGTGCATCTGATTGATCTTTACCGACCCGACGCCCTGCTGACTGAACTTTTCACTCGGGATGGCGGGGGTGTCCTGATCAGTGCTGATGGTTACGAATCTCTGCGTCAGGCCACAATTACGGATATCGGTGGCATCATTGAAGTGATCGAGCCACTCGAACACGAGGGTATCCTCGTGCGCCGCTCCCGCGAACAACTGGAGCTGGAAATCGATCACTTCAGCGTCCTTAAACGTGACGGCACGATCATCGCCTGCGCCGCACTCTATCCCTATCCAACCGAACGTATGGCTGAACTGGCCTGCCTTGCGGTAACCAGTGACTATCGTCACCAAGGCTTTGGTGACGTATTATTGCGCTCCATTGAAGCCAGAGCCTGCGAGCAAGGTCTTAAACAACTATTCGTACTCACCACGCGTACTGCACATTGGTTTCTCGAACGCGGCTTTATCATCGGCAATCTCGACGATCTGCCCATGACCAAGCGTCAGCCTTACAATTACCAGCGCAATTCGTGTATTTTTTTTAAACAGTTAAATTGAGCTTAACTGAAAGCGGGGGTTTCTCTCATGCGTATTCTGCACACTATGCTTCGTGTCAGCGACTTAGATCAATCAATCGCCTTTTATACCCAAATCCTCAATATGCACCTACTGCGGCGCCAGGATTACCCGGCCGGCCGCTTTACCCTCGCCTTCATAGGATATGCTGACGAAGCGGAAAATACCGTCCTTGAGCTAACCTACAACTGGGACCAACAGGAATACGATGTCGGTGATGGCTTTGGTCATATCGCCATCGAGGTAGACGATATCTATCGTGTGACGGAGAAGATGTACGAGCAGGGGGTAAAATTCCTGCGCGATCCCGGCCCAATGAATGCCGGAACCACGATCATTGCGTTTATCGCCGATCCCGACGGTTACCCCATTGAACTGATCGGAAAACACGCATGAGTACCCAACTGCAACGGATAGATCAGGTTTTCGAGCTCAAAGGCAGCCGCTTTAGCCTCTCTGTCCTGCAGTTGCAAAGCACGGATCTGACTGCCCTCAGCCAACAACTCGCAGACACCATCGCTCAGGCTCCGAAACTACTCCAGCAGGCACCCATCGTCCTGGAGCTCGCCGCCGGCTTGAATAGCTGCCTGCTCGATCTGCCGGCATTACAGGCCACCTTGCGCGAACTGGGCGTTATCCTGGTCGGTCTGCGCGGTGGTGATGAAGATCTGCGCCGCCGTGCCACCGGGGTGGGCATAGCGCTGTGGGCAGATACTCGAACCACCAACCCGGTATCCAATACTACCCCTCCGAATATCACGCCTTTCCCGGAACCTTTGGTGATCGACAAAACAGTACGATCCGGGCAGCAGATCTATGCCCAAAACTGTGACCTGGTTATTATGGGATCAGTCAGCGTGGGTGCGGAGGTCATCGCCGATGGCCATATCCATGTCTATGGGACCTTGCGTGGGCGCGCCCTGGCTGGCGCGCGGGGGCAGGAAACCGGACGCATTTTCAGTCAATCCCTGCAGCCCGAATTACTTTCCATCGCCGGCTGTTACCGACTGTTCGAAGAAGCGGATGGTATGGATGCAGGACGACCGGCACAAGCTTTTCTGCGCGATGATCGCCTGATTGTAGAACCTCTTTGATATAATCCTCCTTATCTTTATGGCAACCCAGGTTTTGCGGAGGAAGCAGTGGCTCAAATTATAGTCGTTACATCGGGCAAGGGCGGAGTCGGCAAAACGACCACATCGGCTGCGTTTGCCACCGGCCTGGCATTGCAGGGCCATAAAACCGCTGTGATCGACTTCGACGTGGGTTTGCGTAACCTCGATCTCATCATGGGATGTGAACGCCGGGTAGTCTACGACCTCGTCAATGTCATTCAACAGGAAGCCAACCTGAACCAAGCGCTGATTCGCGACAAGCGAGTCGAAAATCTACACATCCTTCCGGCTTCGCAAACTCGCGACAAGGACGCCCTGACGCTAGAGGGTGTCGCCGGTGTTCTCAAAGAACTCGATCGACAAGGTTTCGAATATATCATTTGTGACTCTCCCGCCGGTATCGAAAAAGGGGCGCTCACTGCCTTATATTTCGCTGACGAGGCGCTGGTGGTCACTAATCCAGAGATCTCCTCGGTGCGGGATTCTGATCGTATTCTAGGCATCCTGCAAAGCCGCTCCCGCCGCGCGGAAGCCGGGGTTACCCCGGTAAAGGAACATCTCCTCATCACCCGCTACCAGCCCGAACGGGTCAATTCCGGCGATATGCTCGGCATGGAGGATATCCTGGATATTCTGTCCATCCCACTGCTTGGCGTCATTCCGGAATCTCCGACGGTGCTCAAGGCATCCAATGCCGGCACTCCCGTTGTTCTCAATGAGGAAAGTGATGCCGGGCAAGCCTATGTCGACGTGGTCGCCCGTTTTCTCGGTGAAGATCGTCCACATCGTTTTCTCAAGTCATCCAAACGTGGCCTGCTCAACCGCTTATTCGGGCGACTCTCATGAGCCTCATGGATCTATTTAGGAAATCAAAACCCTCCAGCGCGCAAGTTGCCAAAGAGCGCCTGTCCATCATCATTGCCCATGAGCGTGCCCAGCGTGGCAGTCCCGATTATCTACCTAAGCTGAAACAGGATATCCTCGAAGTCATCCGCCGCTACCACACCATAACCGACGAGCAGGTCGAGCTGCGCATCGACAAGAATGAGGACATGGAGGTATTGGAGCTCAACGTCACATTGGGTAACGAAAACCGGCATCCACATTAAAGGTCGAGCACCGTTACAGAGAGCCATTCAGCTTTGATCAGCTCAGTGACAAAGAATTACAAACAGTTGCGGCTGGCTCGTGAAGCCATGGAGGAAAATCCTCTAGTTTCTTATTTGGAAAAGAGGAACCTCACACCCTTATCTCTCTGCCTCGCTCAATGGTCTGGCGCAAACTTTCGCATGGGCTTTGGTATTATATCCGCCCATAAAGGTGCATTTTATACCCAGCTCTGGGTACACTAGCCCACCAATTCATGCCGTTTGATACAGCTCGCGGATTTGCGCACCCTGCTCAATACCCACAGGAGATCACCTATCCATGAATGACGAATATCAATTCACCGCAGAGTCGGTTTCCGAAGGCCATCCGGACAAGATGGCGGACCAGATTTCAGATGCCGTACTGGATGCCATGATTGCTCAAGATCCAAATGCCCGGGTCGCCTGTGAAACGCTCATCAAGACCGGTGTAGTCATCATCGCCGGGGAGATCACCACATCTGCCTGGGTTGATCTGGATGACTTGGTCCGTAAAGTGATTTGCGACATCGGCTATACCAGCTCCAAGGTGGGTTTTGACGGCACCACCTGTGCGGTCATGTCGATCATCGGCAAGCAGTCAGGAGACATTGCCCAAGGTGTCGATCGGGAGATCCCGGAGGCCCGGGGAGCCGGAGATCAAGGGCTCATGTTCGGTTATGCCAGCGACGAAACCGATGTCCTGATGCCGGCACCGATTACCTATGCTCACCGTCTGGTACAGCGCCAGGCCGAAGTGCGTAAAAGCGGCCAACTGTCATGGCTGCGACCGGATGCCAAGAGCCAGATCACGTTTCGTTACCGTAACGGATGCCCTGTCGGTATCGAAGCCGTCGTACTTTCTACCCAGCACGATCCGGATATCTCTCAATCAGATTTGCGCGAGGCCGTAATCGAATACATTATTCATCCCGTCTTACCGGAAAAATGGCTGGGGCCGGAAACTGTCTACCATATCAACCCGACCGGCAACTTCGTGATTGGTGGGCCGATGGGTGACTGTGGGCTGACCGGGCGCAAGATTATCGTTGATACCTATGGCGGCACGGCCCACCATGGCGGTGGCGCCTTCTCCGGCAAGGACCCATCCAAAGTCGATCGCTCCGCGGCGTATGCCGGGCGCTATGTTGCCAAAAATATCATTGCCGCCGGATTGGCCAGGCGCTGTGAAATCCAGATCTCCTATGCTATCGGGGTAGCTGAACCCACCTCAATTAGTATCGATACCTTTGGCACCGGGCGCATAGCGGATGCACGGATCATCCAGTTGGTGCGCGAATATTTTGATCTACGCCCCTACGGTATCATCCGCATGCTTGATCTGATCCGTCCTATCTACCAGCAAACTGCCACTTATGGACACTTTGGGCGGAATGACATCGATCTACCATGGGAACATACCGATCGGGCCAAATTACTGTGCGACGCTGCCAACTTGAAGCCAGCGCAAAGCGCATAAACTAAATTACCGCAGGCAGATACCTGCACACCATGATACCGGGGAGCGTTGCAACAGATCATTCCTGTCAGGCCCGGTTTAATGGTCAACCCTTGCAACGGCGCTCACGAACTGACCATGGAGAGATTGACCATGAACGCTTTCGTGAAAGAATCTGTAATCGATTATGTCGTCAAGGATATGAGCCTCAAGGATTGGGGTCGCAAGGAGATCGCCATTGCCGAGGTGGAAATGCCGGGGTTAATGGCCTTACGGGCAAAATATACGGCCGGTCAGCCGCTCAAAGGTGCCCGTATTGCCGGCAGCCTCCACATGACTATCCAGACCGCTGTGCTCATCGAAACTCTGATTGCCCTGGGTGCCGAGGTCCGCTGGGCCTCGTGTAACGTTTTCTCCACTCAGGATCATGCCGCTGCGGCCATCGCCGCCGAGGGTATCCCGGTGTTTGCTTACAAAGGGGAAACAGTCGAGGAATACTGGGAATTCGCTCATCGCATCCTTTACTGGGCGGATGGCCAACCGGCCAATATGATCCTCGATGATGGCGGCGACGCTACCCTGGAAGTGACTCTGGGCGCGCGCGCTGAAAAGAACCCCATTTTGCTGGACAATCCCCGGAACGAGGAAGAAACTGCGCTGTTCACCGCGATTCGTAAACGGCTGGAAACACAACCGGATTTTTATTCCCGCATCCAAAAAAATATTTATGGCGTAACTGAGGAAACGACCACCGGCGTACACCGTCTCTATCATATGGAAAAGCTGGGTCAGCTCCCCTTCCCTGCTTTCAATGTCAATGATTCGGTCACCAAATCCAAATTTGACAATCTCTATGGTTGTCGGGAGTCCCTGGTGGATGGTATCAAGCGGGCCACCGATGTCATGCTCGCCGGCAAGATTGCCGTGATTTGTGGTTATGGGGATGTCGGCAAGGGTTGTGCACAAAGCCTGCGGGGTTATGGCGCCACGGTATGGGTGACTGAAATTGATCCGATCTGCGCGCTACAGGCTGCGATGGAGGGTTATCGGGTCGTCACCATGGAGGAGGCTGCCCCTCTGGCTGATCTTATCGTCACCGCAACCGGTAATTATCATGTCCTCACCCATGACCACATGCGGGCTTTGAAAAATGAAGCTATCGTCTGCAATATTGGGCACTTCGATAGCGAAATCGACGTGGCGAGCCTACGGCAATACCCTTGGGAAAATGTCAAACCTCAAGTCGATCACGTGATCTTCCCAGGTGGTAAACGCATCCTTTTATTGGCTGAAGGCCGCCTGGTGAACCTGGGCTGCGCCACCGGACATCCCAGTTTCGTCATGTCCAACAGCTTTACCAATCAGGTCCTGGCTCAAATCGAGTTATATTGCAACCATCATGAGGGGTGTTATAAAAATAAGGTTTATATGCTGCCCAAAAAGCTCGACGAAGAAGTTGCACGCCTGCATCTAGACAAATTAGGCGTTCATCTGACCCGTCTCACAGAGCATCAGGCGGCCTATATCGACGTCTCCATCGATGGCCCTTACAAGCCAGAATATTATCGGTATTGACCTAAAATCACCGCAGCCATCTTGATGACATAGGGCGCATTGCGCCCTATGTCCGAGGAAAGGTCCATGACTCAATTATCAACTACTTCCCCCGAATTCAGTTATGAATTTTTTCCGCCTAAAAGTCCGGAAGCCATACTTCGATTACAATCCACGCGGACAGAACTAGCAGCCCTGAAACCCGCTTTTTTTTCAGTCACCTATGGGGCGGGTGGCTCAACCCAGGAACGCACCCTGGAAACCGTCCTGTCCATTCAGCGTGAAACCGGTATTCCGGCCGCACCCCATCTCTCCTGCATCGGCAGCTCACGGGAATCCATACGCGATATTCTGGAAACCTATCGCCAGCATGGTATTCGCCATATCATCGCGTTACGTGGCGACCTCCCCTCCGGCATGCGGGATATCGGCGAATTCCACTACGCGAACGAGCTGGTCGAATTTATCCGCACAACGACCGGTGATCTTTTCCGTATTGATGTGGCTGTCTACCCTGAATTTCATCCGCAAGCTGTCAGTGCTCAGGATGATCTACGGTATTGCAAACGTAAAATCGAGGCCGGTGCAAACAACGCAATTACCCAGTATTTCTTCAATCTCGATGCATACCTTCGCCTCGTCGATGACATTCACAGGCTCGGACTCGACATTCCGGTCATTCCCGGTATTATGCCAATTACACACTATGCGCAACTAGCCCGCTTTTCCGATGCCTGTGGGGCGGAAATCCCACGCTGGATGCGCAAGCGCCTGGAAGGCATGGCCGATGATCAGCCGTCGATCAGGGCCTTCGGAATTGAGGTCGTCACTTCCCTCTGCCAACGCCTGCTGGAATCAGGCGCTCCTGGCCTGCATTTCTACACCATGAATCAGACTGAACCAACGCGCACCATCTGGAAACAACTCAGCCTGAACTCAGGCGACTCTCCAGGGCCTATCTGGCCAATATAAAATCGGAAACGGGAGTCACATCCGATGCGTTGATAACCGAATCATTGGTGTTGAAAACAGGAAAGTGGAAAGGCATCCAACTCGAACCGAGGTTCTGTGAGCTGAAACTACTGAAGCGCCACCTTGGCTCCGATTGATATTCCCCATCCTGCAGACTAGATTATGCTAGAAAATCTGGTGAAGAATAAATCATTTTAAAATCCTGAAAAATACTAAGGAGACGGTATGACCCCAGAATTCTGGCTGCAAAGATGGCGGGAAAACCGTATCGGTTTCCATCAAAGCCAAATCAATAGCCATCTTGAAGCATGCTGGCCCCAACTCACCGTGCCGCCAGGAAGCCTGGTTTTTGTCCCATTGTGCGGAAAGAGTCTGGATATGCTCTGGTTTGCAGGGCAAGGTTACAGGATATTGGGAGTAGAAATTAGCCCTCTCGCCATCAAGGCATTTTTCGAGGAGAACCGCCTGATGCCAACTATCAGTCAAGTGGGACCATTTCAGTTTTATCCAGCCGGTGAAATCGAGATTTTCTGCGGCGACTTCTTTGATCTCCAACCCGTTCATCTGACCGGTGTCCGCGCTGTTTACGATCGCGCCTCACTTATCGCTCTACCACCTGAAATGCGTAAACGTTATGTCCGGCATCTGCGGGAAATCCTGCCACCACACACCCCTATCCTGCTCATCACCCTCGACTACCCGCAGATGGAACGTGAGGGTCCACCCTTTGCCGTTGGCAAAAATGAAGTACGGGAACTGTTTGCCGATGGCTGGGAAATCGAGCTGATCGAAATAAATAATTTGCAATCAGAAAATGAAAGCGCTCACAGACACCCCTATTTCCGCGAGCAAGTCTTCATACTGCGCTAAAAAATCCACTGAGTCTTTGCCGAACTTCTGCATGTAATTCCCGCTGCCCGGCAGCCAGAATCGTCGTGCTCGCCAGACCCAGCGGTTTACCATCGAGCTGAGTCATACAACCACCTGCCTCGCGTACGATGACGCTCAAGGCCGCCACATCGAGAATGTTCACATCTGATTCGATAACCAGATCAAGCTGACCGGCGGCCAGCATATGATAATGGCAGAAATCTCCATAGCCGCGAGTACGATTGACCTTGGTGATGATTTCTCCCAGCGCCACCCAACCCGTTCCCATCGCCAGGCTCTTGATGTTTCCTAGAGAAAGTGCGGCCTGTGAGAGCGCTTGCACACGCCCAACACTCACCGGACGATCATTGATATAAGCCCCCTTGCCGATTTCCGCCCAGGCCAGCTCCCCATAAATCGGTGCATTGGATACGCCAAGGACCAGCTCACCGTCCTTCATCAGCGCAATCTGGGTAGAAAAAAATGGGGTTTTCCGGATGAAACTCTTGGTCCCATCTATGGGGTCAATCAGCCATAGATACCGCGCATCAGCTTGTAACCTGCCAGTCTCTTCTCCAAAAAAGCCATGGTCTGGAAAACGGGCTTGAATAATGGCGCGAATCGCTTTTTCGGCCTCGACATCGGCCTGGGTTACCGGACTTTCATCCGCCTTGAGACGCACCTTCACACCTGTATCCCAATAATGACGAATGACCGCTTCCGCAGCATAGACAGCTTCCAGCGCAGTTTCGATATAAGCCGAATCAGGCATGATCAACTCCCCCGTAGAATCACCATTTCTATTTTAACCTGAATATACCTACAATCTGCACTCATCTCATTTAATTATATGACATAATTCTTAGGCTAAATTTCCCTCCCATAATGGCCAAGCTATCATGTCAAGCAAGCAAGAAACGGGCTCGGAAGAAAACGGCCAGGGCTTCTCCATTGGTCAATTAGCCAGGAATGCCGAGGTCAATGTCGAGACCATTCGCTTCTATCAGCGCAGAGGGTTACTGTCAAAACCAACTCGTCTTTATGGTCGTATTCGACGTTACTATGAAGCCGATGCTGCGCGATTGAATTTTATCCGCTCCGCCAAGCGGCTCGGTTTCGCGCTCGATGAAATAGCGGAACTGCTGCGCCTGGAAGACGGCTTGCATTGCCACGAAGCGAGCCAACTGGCCGCGTACAAGTTACGCGATATACGTATTCGATTAGCTGATATGCGACGCATCGAGGCTGTTTTAGCAGATTTACTGGATGCCTGCCGGTCAGGACAACCCAAACAGAAATGCCCGTTGATAGCTGCTCTACGAAATCCGGATCGATATGAGCAATATTAGCCACATCAACATTTCACATAGCGGAATAGGTATTTATCTCTGCCAAAATACCCACTCGTGATAACGATAGTACTCAGAATTACCCTTACAACCCTACCGATCTCTCTGGATATGATGCGCCCGGCTTCACGCTTATACCTGGCAGACATATGGGCCGTCCCGTGCAAGTCCTGGACTTTAATAATAAAGGCCATCTTACCCCGGTGTGACGGCCTTTTATCTGTTTTTATTCGCCTTCCTCCGGATTCCACCTCACGATAGACACCTTTGCCGTTCAGCTAACCATTCCACTTACCGGAGCGCATAAAGGACTCCTGCTTCCAGGTCATCCACCACCGCAGCGACCGGAACAGCGCTAGTCAAAGCGCCACACACCATACCGGGCACACCATAAAAAACCCCATCATATATGAATACAATGGGGTTAGGTGTAAAAGCCTGGCAGTGACCTACTTTCACATAGGGAAACCCCACACTATCATCGGCGCTGAACTGTTTCACTTCCGAGTTCGGGATGGGATCGGGTGGTTCCAATTCGCTATGGCCACCAGGCAAAAACTGTGGCCCAGTCTGGGACTGGAGAATTCTGGAAGATAAATAAGTCGTAATCAATATCAAACTGCTTGAGTGTTATATGGTCAAGCCTCACGGGCAATTAGTACTGGTTAGCTTCATACATTACTGTACTTCCACACCCAGCCTATCAACCTTGTAGTCTTCAAGGGCCCTTTAGGGACTCAAGGTCCAGTGAGACTTCATCTTGGGGTAGGCTTCCCGCTTAGATGCTTTCAGCGGTTATCCCTTCCGTACATAGCTACCCGGCAATGCCACTGGCGTGACAACCGGAACACCAGAGGTACGTCCACTCCGGTCCTCTCGTACTAGGAGCAGCTCCCCTCAAGTCTCAAACGCCCACGGCAGATAGGGACCGAACTGTCTCACGACGTTCTAAACCCAGCTCGCGTACCACTTTAAATGGCGAACAGCCATACCCTTGGGACC
>VAOW01044351.1_pt1 | contig 14496 bp, 14 predicted proteins | sample 3393921 | NCBI WGS metagenome assembly VAOW01 (sample SAMN08290428, study PRJNA428436) | hydrothermal vent metagenome | isolation source: Deep-sea hydrothermal vent chimney | place: Indian Ocean: Southwest Indian Ridge | depth 2742 m m
ATAACAAAATATTGTACCTTTGTGGCGGATTAAAACTAATAGAGAGATGTTTAACAGGACCATTATTGAAGATTTGCTGGAGTGGTCAAGGGAAAAGGACCGCAAACCACTTGTGTTGCGAGGTGCCAGGCAAACGGGAAAGACGACGATTGTGAAGCTTTTTTCGCAATATTTTAGGCAGTATGTCTATTTGAATCTTGAAAAGGAAGAAGACCGGAATGTTTTTGATACATCAGGGACGATTCAAGAGGTTCTGGAGGCTGTCTTCTATTTGAAGGATGCTGACAGGCGTGGTGGAAAGACGCTTTTGTTTATTGATGAGATTCAAAACAGTCCGAAGGCTGTTGCTCTGTTACGTTATTTTTATGAAGAGGCTAAGGATTTGTATGTTATTGCTGCTGGTTCTCTTCTTGAATCGTTGATTGACAGGACGATTTCGTTTCCGGTGGGGCGGGTGGATTATCTTCCCGTACGGCCTTGTTCTTTCGGTGAATTTCTGTCTGCTTTAGAAGAGACTAAGAGTCTGGATATTGTACAGGAAGCCTATGTCCCGTATTATGCTCATGCTAAGTTGAACAAGTTGTTTTGGCAATTCACGGTTCTCGGAGGGATGCCTGAGGTCATCAGGGATTTTCTTGAATACAGGGATTACAACCGGCTGAACCGGATTTACGAGCGACTGATTATTTCATATCAGGATGATGTGGAGAAGTATGCCCGTAACGACACAATGGCCCGGGTTATTCGCTACATAATCGGTTCTGCTTTTCGATATGCCGGTAGCAGGATAACTTTTGAGAAGTTTGGTGATTCACCTTATCGCTCGCGCGAAATGGGCGAGGCTTTCAGGGTACTGGAAAAGGCTATGTTGCTACAATTGGTTTATCCTGTTACGAAGGTGAGGTTGCCGTTGGAGGAAAAGTTACGGATGTCGCCCAAATTACTGATGCTGGATACCGGAATTGTGAATCATTCGGCCGGTTTGCAAAAGGAACTTATCTTGTCGCGGCAAATAGACCAGGTCTTTAAGGGTAGGATTGCCGAGCACATTGCCGGGCAGGAATTATTGGTCAGGATGCCTTCGGTTCGGTCGAAGCTGAACTTCTGGGTGCCGAAAAACATCAATGCCCAGGCCGAAGTGGATTATGTATATTCCTGGAAGGATATGGTTATCCCCATTGAAGTAAAGTCAGGAACAACGGGCAGATTACGCTCCCTGCTCAGGTTTGTTGATGAAGCGCCACACGATTGGGCTGTCCGGATTTATTCCGGCAAGTTCAGGGTGGAGGATGCAAAAACTATTCAGGGAAAGAGGTTTAAGCTACTGAATGTACCTTTCTATTTGGTCGGGCAGATAGATAAGGTGCTTCAGGATAAAATCGGATAGACAGCTTCCCGATTTGTGTCCAATAAAAAAAGCCGCAGTCTACGGCTTTTTTATTCCTTAGTCCAGTTCGTGAACTACCAGCCCTGACCGGAGCTTGGGCTCAAACCAAGTGGTCTTGGGTGGCATGATTTTGCCACTGTCGGCAATATTTATCAGTTGATCCATGCTGACAGGATAGAGCGCAAAAGCAACAGCCATTTCACCACTGTCAACAATTTTTTTCAGCTCGCAAAGGCCGCGAATACCACCTACAAAATCAATACGTTTGTCTGTGCGTAAATCCTTAATATTGAACAACGGAGTGAATACCTCATGCGTAAGAATGGTTACATCCAGTACGCCAACAGGATCACTGTCGTCGTAAGTGTCTCTTTTGGCTGTCAGTGAGTACCACATGCCATCAAGATACATAGAGAAATTGTGTAGTCTGTCAGGACGGTAAATTTCCGGTCCAACTTCCCGAATATTGAACGAAGCGGCCAGTTTTTCCAACAACATTTCTTTTGTCATTCCGTTAAGGTCTTTGATAACCCGGTTGTAATCGATAATGGTCAGCTGGTTAGCCGGAAAATGTACGGCGAGAAAATAGTTATACTCTTCGTTGCCGACGTGGTTAGGATTGGCTTGACGTTTTTCGTTTCCGACCAAAGCGGCAGCAGCCGTACGATGATGACCATCAGCCACATAAGTGCAGGGGAGGGTGGCAAATAATTCCACCAGCCGGTCAATAATTTTCTTGTTGCGAATGATCCAGAAATGATGACCGAAATTATCGTCAGAGATATAATCGTATTCCGGCGCATTATTTTTTACAAAGTCGGCTACAATTTTATCGACTTCGTCGATGGCATGATAGGTGAAAAATACCGGTTCCATGTTGGCGTTTGTCGCACGCACATGTTTCATGCGGTCTTCTTCTTTGTCTTTACGCGTCAGTTCGTGTTTTTTAATCACATTGTTCATGTAATCGTCTACGCTGGCACAGCCTACCACACCATACTGCGTTTTACCGTACATGGTCTGGGCATAGATATAAAGGTATTCGTCATCGTCCGGTTTCAGCCAGCCTTCGGCCTTGAATTTCTCAAAATTCTCTTTGGCTTTTTGATAAACAGCTTCGCTGTAAAGATTGGTATCCTCCGGCAGGTCAATTTCCGGCTTAATGATATGCAGCAGCGAATAGGGATTGCCGGTTACTTCGATACGGGCTTCTTTTGAGCTCAGTACGTCGTAGGGGCGGGAAGCGACTTTTTCCGCCAGTTTTTTGGGTGGCCTGAGTCCTTTGAAAGGCTTTAAAACTGCCATAATATCCTCTTTTAATGAGAAAAAAAATTCGGCCTGCAGTGAGAAGCAAGCCGAATATAAAAGTATTTCTTAATCTTCAGGCAAATAATCAGAGCGGATATTGGGATCCTGCGGCATGGGCTCGTTGTTGTATTGTCCGTTGCCGTTGTTATGATTGTGATATCCGTTGTTGTAGTTTCCGTGGTTGTTCAGCGAACGCTGAAGCGAGGATATGAGGGCGCCCACCATTTTGGTCATTTCCATCAGCTGGGTTCGCGACTCATCCTCATGCGATTCGCTCATAATATTCAGTCCGTAAGAGAGTGTGGTATAGACCATGCACTGGCGGATGGCACTTTTGGCCATGCGCAGATAATATATAAATTGTGTTTTATTGCGGGCGGAGCCTTCAGCAATATAAAGAGCAATGTTGCGGGCCGAATCGTTAAATCGCACAGCAAGTTGTGATTTATCACTTTCGGGAAACAGCATGGTTACATCCTGTAACCAGGTTACATAATCCAGTGACTTATGGTAAATACGCAAGTCTTCAAAGCGAAAAAATGTTCCGGGACGTTCTTGTTTCTCTGTCTGTCCGCTTCTCTCTTCATTTTTATTTTCGTTGTACATCATAATTTTGTTTATTTAAAAACAGTTGTCATGCCATTCTTACGAAATAGCAGAGCCCCTGATGGGGGTAAGTTATTTTTATTAATAAATTAGTTTACTTTAAAAGTTGTGACGCCCTTTTCAAGAAAGGCAATAATCTGGTTTGAAGCGGCTATGCCGGCATTGATATTGGCTTCGGCTGTCTGTGCCCCCATTTTTTTGGGTGTGAAAAAGCAGCGGTTGCCAAATTCCTTTTCAATGTCTTCCCGGTTGCCGGGAGCAATATCCGCGATGTAACTGAAATCGTTTCTATTGTTAAACATCTCCAACAGACCATCTTCATCAATCACCTCTTTGCGCGCTGTGTTTATTAGTGTAGCGCCTTCTTTCATTTTTGAGAGGAGTTCGTAGTTGATGGATTTAATAGTGTATTTATTGGCAGGGATGTGCAGGCTGACGTAATCGCAGGTGCTATACATCTCTTCTACATTATCAAAAACGTTTACGCTGTCGGCTTCGATGTCCGCTTTATCAACAAAAGGATCGAAAGCAAAGACTTCCATACCGAAACCTTTAGCAATGCGGGCTACGTTTTTACCCACATGGCCGTAAGCCTGGATACCGAGCTTTTTTCCTTTCAGTTCGGTTCCCGGTTTCCCGTTAAAATGATTTCGGGCCTGAAAAACCATCATTCCCAAAACCAGCTCGGCCACTGCATTCGAATTTTGTCCGGGCGTATTCATCACTACAATGTTGCGGGCAGTGGCAGCGGCAAGGTCAACATTGTCAAAACCGGCGCCGGCACGAACCACAATTTTCAGTTTTGGTGCGGCGTCCATGATTTCTTCAGTAATTTTGTCGCTGCGGATGATGAGGGCATCGGCATCGGCCACCGCCTTCTTTAAATCATCCTGACTTTCATATTTTTCAAAAAAACTACAATCGTATCCGGTTTTTTCAAAAGTGGATTTAATCTGATTCACGGCAGCTTCTGCAAAAGGCTTCACCGTGGCAACAAGAACTTTTGTCATAGTTCAAAAAGGTTTAATTAGTACTTAAAAAACAGTCAAACAGGGTTTCCCTGTTATTTGTTGGTTTGTTCAAATTCTTTCATACAAGCAACGAGTGCTTCTACGCTTTCCATGGGAAGAGCATTGTAGAGCGAAGCACGGAATCCGCCTACCGAGCGGTGACCTTTGACGCCTACCATACCTTTAGCAGTGGCAAAATCAAGAAAAGCTTTTTCCTTGTCTTCCATGCCGTCGTTCATCACAAAGCAGACATTCATCAGCGAGCGGTCTTCTTTATTGACAGTACCTTTAAAGAAAGTATTGCGTTCGATTTCGCCGTAAAGCAGTGCAGCTTTTTTCTCGTCGATGCGATGCATCTCTTCCACACCACCCAATTCTTTCAGCCAGCGCAAAGTCTGCAATAGCGCAAAGACAGCAAATACCGGAGGTGTGTTAAACATGCTACCCTTGTCGATATGTGTTTTGTAGTTGAGCATGGTAGGAATCGGACGGTCAACTTTACCCAAAATATCATCACGGATGATAACAAAAGTAACTCCGGCCGGAGCAAGATTTTTCTGTGCACCACCATAAATCAGGACGTATTTGGAAATGTCAACCGGGCGACTTAAAATATCGGACGACATGTCGGCAACCAACGGAACCGGCACATCCAAATCAATTTTGGTTTCCGTACCATAAATGGTGTTGTTGGTTGTAATATGAAAGTAATCAGCATCTTCCGGAATGGTATATCCTTTAGGAATGTAGGTGAAATTTTTGTCTTCCGAAGAAGCAACCACATCCACTTCGCCAAACAGTTTGGCTTCTTTAATGGCTTTTGTTGACCATGCCCCCGTATTTAGGTAAGCGGCTTTTTTGCCGAGCAGATTATAAGGAATCATGGCAAACTGCGTGCTGGCTCCACCTCCGAGGAAAAGAACGGAATATCCTTCGGGGATGTTCAGCAAATCCTTAAAAAGTTGTTGTGCCTCATCCATAACGGCCACAAACTCTTTGCTACGATGCGAAACGGACATTAAAGAAATACCGGTACCGGCGAAGTCGTGAATGGCTTCTGCCGTTTTTTTCAGGGTAACCTCCGGTAGTATGGATGGCCCTGCATAAAAATTATGTTTTTTCATTTTTTATTGTTATTGAGCATTTCTAAAAAGTGTTGCAAAGATATAAGATAAGGTCAAGAAATCAATAGAAATTTTAATTAGAATATTTCTATTTTGCCACAAAAGCAGGAAAAACTTCTTGTTATATCGGGAATGGGAAACGGGATTTGGTTTATGTTAGTCTGAATAGCCTGTCAGTTAGGATGAAACGTTTCCCAAGCTTAACCCTTTGTCCGGAAAGAATGGAAACAGCTCGGTTTTTTTTCCTTCGATGATAAAAAGTTGTTGTTTTCTCCACCCGGAGGTATGGTCTTCTTAATCTTTATTTTCTTGTTGCCATGTATGTTCATTATTATGTATATTTACCGTTTAATCATATTTTTACATAACTGAGTGATGAACAGAGGGCAAATCACAATCCGCATTAAGAGAGTGTACGAAGAGCCGGAAGAAGCAGACGGACGTCGTATTCTTGTTGACCGGTTATGGGCGCGAGGGCTGTCGAAGGAGAAAGCAAATGTAGACCTCTGGGTAAAGGAAATTGCTCCTTCTACAGAACTACGGTGCTGGTATGGACATGACCCTGCCAAGTGGACAGAATTCAAAACCAGGTATTTTGCCGAAATGGAGGCTAACCCTGGAAAAGTTGAGGATATTCTGACGGAAGTTGAGGCGGGGATTGTTACATTTCTTTATAGCGCAAAGGAAGAGCGGCTGAATAATGCTGTTGCTCTGAAAGAATATATTGAGTCAAAAATTTAAGTTACAGCCGACTTTGTACGTAATCCGACGGTGGATTCAGGCGTCATCAAAAACTTAAAAGAGAAGGGGAAAAATGGAAAAGCTAAATGTAAAAGGATTGGCAATCGGCCTTGGCGTCGCATGGTCATTTTGTATGTTGTTTATCGGATGGGCCTCCATATTCGGCTGGTCTGCAAACATCGTTGAAGTAATGTCCTCAGTTTATATTGGGTTTAAGCCAACTTTTCTGGGCGGTATCATTGGCGCCGCATGGGGATTTGTTGACGGTGCAATAGGCGGTCTGATAATTGCCATAATTTATAATGCAGTTGCAAAAAAGAAATAATTTCCGAATTCTATCCGAAAAAGGAAGAATTATGATGAACTGTACTAATGACACATTGAAATTTATGAAACGGTTTATTTATAAACCTATATCGGTGGGCTCCATAATACCTTCTTCGCAAGGGTTGTCAAAGTTAATAACCAGCAGTCTCCTGTTAAACAGGGCTAATGTAGTTGTAGAATTGGGGTCGGGCACAGGTGTATTTACCGAACAAATTATGCAGAGAGTAAAAAAAAATACATCTGTTTTCGTCTTTGAGATAGATCCTTTATTGGCAAAGCTAACACAGAAGCGATGTCCGCATGCTGTTGTAATAAATGATACGGCTCTAAACCTTAAAAAACAGTTGGACAGGTATAATGTAACAAGCGCAGATGTAATCATCTCAAGCCTGCCATTTGCCGGGTTCAATAAAAAATTTCAGAGTAGATTGTTGAAAACCATTATTGATTCTCTTTCTGAAGGTGGCGAGTTTTTAACATTTACCTATGTGTATAACCCATTGCTGCCTGGCGGAAGAAGATTTAAGAAAGTAATCAGCAGTAGTTTTCAGAATTTTAAAATCTCAAAGCCCGTATGGGAAAACTTTCCTCCATCGGTCGTTTATGACTGCATAAAGCAGAACCACGATAATAAGGTAACTCAAAATATTATCGGAAAATAAGAATGTATGCTAAGGGTGAAAGAACCAATATTCTGTTTCAATCCTCGTCAAGTGTCCAGCTGTAAACCAGCGAAGCATCGCCGGTAAAATCTTTTTCGCGGTCGATGTCGGTCTGGCTCTCGAACTCGGGGCCGAAACGTTCAAAGGCGCTGAGGAATCCAAAGTCCTTGTCCGGAATTTCTTCCAGAATTTTCCCGATAAGGGAAATTGATTTTTTGGCAATTATCAGCCAGGGGATACCGGTTGTTCCTACAATATCGGTTATAATTCCCAAAGCATCACCACCAACTCCGTTTTTGATGTCGTTGAGTATTTCGCCCAGATCACGCGTAGCTTTACGGCTGTGTCGCAAATAGAACTGAACATTGATTTCACGGTCTTTGGGCATTTCACGGCTCAGCACAAAAAGCCCTTCGGAGCCTTGCTGGTCGGTGTCAAACTGATACTCATTGTTGTGGCGGCTGGTGAGCAGGAAAGGTTCCTGAGGAAGTGTGGCCACAATCATTTTGTCTTTTTCGGTAGGATGGTCGGCAACTACCACAAAATAGAGATGCCATCTTTTGCGGGGACGATAAATTTTCACTTCATCAATTTCCAAAAGTACTTTTGCCATAATTTTAAGTTTTAATGGGTTGGCTATAAAATTACTATAATTCTGTGTAATGATTAAGTTTTTCTGGGTTTTTTGTTAAAAATTCAAAATATTTCGTTATTTCGCAGCCAATTTCCCGGGAAAAGGACTTTTTTTTAAAAAATCTTTCTATCATTGTAAACCAGAAAAAGGATAGCATGAAAGATAAAGTAGTTGTCATCACCGGAGCCAGTTCGGGCATTGGAAAAGCGCTTGCATTTGCATTTGCACGGCATGGTTCGTCTGTATTTCTGGGCGCTCGCAGCAGCGATAAATTGAAAGAGATTGTCTCAGAAATTGAAGCCGATGGCGGGAAAGCCGCTTTTTTCCCCATGGATGTTGTCCTTGAAAATGAGTGTAAGAATTTTATTTTGAACGCAAAAGAAACCTTCGGAAAAATAGATGTGCTGATAAATAATGCCGGCATTTCTATGCGGGCGCTGTTTAATGATACAACACCCGGTGTGTTGAAGCGTGTTATGGATGTGAATTTCTGGGGAACGGTCTATTGCACGAAATATGCGTTACCGTTTTTGTTAGAGACAAAGGGCTCTGTGGTAGCTGTTTCTTCGGTGGCCGGCATTAAAGGACTGCCCGGAAGAACAGGCTATTCGGCTTCGAAATTTGCCATTCACGGGTTTATGGAAAGCCTGCGTATCGAAAATATGAAAACAGGACTGCATGTGTTGATGGCATATCCCGGCTTTACCGCTTCCAACATACGTAACACCGCTTTGGTTGCCGATGGCTCCGAACAGGGAAAATCGCCTTTGGAAGAGGGGAAAATTATGTCGGCAGAAGAGGTGGCCGCGCGTATTTATCAATCAGTAAAAAAACGAAAAACATCTATGGTGCTGACAACACAGGGGAAACTGACAGTCTTTCTGAGTAAGTTTTTCTCCGGGTTTCTTGATAAACTGGTCTATCATCACATGGCCAAAGAGCCGGATTCCCCTTTTAAATAGGAAATAATTTATAACAGAATAAGAATCAATAAAATAAACGAAAAAGATGATTGGCTTATATGAAATAATTCCAAAAAAAGGTCTTGGGGATCTGAAGTTTGGTATGGATATGGAAAAAGTGGTTTCTGCGCTGGGTGAGCCGGAAGAGGTGGATAATTTTGAGGGAGATGAAGAACTTAATGCCGTGCTTTTACATTACCAGGATAAAGGGTTTTCTGTCTTCTTTGAAGGGGTAACCCGGCAGGTAGTGGCCGGAATAGAAACTAATTATTCCGATGCTACGCTCTTCGGCGAAAAGGTTATCGGTATGACAGAAGAGCAGACCATAGACCTGATGACGCGCAATGGCATTCCCGATTTCGATAAGGAAACAGAAGCGGGCGAAACACGGCTCTCCTTTGAAGAGATCATGGTTGATTTCTATTTGCGTGATGGCAAAGTGGCATTTGTCAACTGGGATGTCATTGTTGATGAAGAAGGCAACATGACAGATTTTTAATTCCGGATTTTCCCGGATATTTTTGTATTTAATATATTTATAATCAGTGTGTAATGAATCTTTGTATTTGTTGCTGAAAGTGTATATTGTTTGCCCGGAAGGGCTAAAAACCGTATTTTTGCCGGATAATGCATTTCAAACTCACATCTGAATACAAGCCTACCGGCGACCAGCCGGAAGCTATTGCACAGCTCGTGGATGGCCTGCGGCGGGGCGATGAGGCACAGGTGTTGCTCGGCGTAACCGGCTCGGGAAAGACGTTTACCATCGCCAATATGTTGGCGCAGGTGAACCGTCCCGCTCTGGTGCTAAGCCACAACAAAACGCTGGCAGCACAGCTTTATGGCGAGTTTAAACAGTTCTTTCCTGAAAACAGAGTCGAATATTTTGTTTCGTATTATGATTATTATCAGCCGGAAGCCTATCTTCCGGTTACCAACACTTACATCGAAAAGGACCTTTCCATAAATGAAGAGATTGAGAAACTGCGGCTGAGTACTACCTCCGCACTGCTCTCGGGCAGGCGGGATGTGATTGTGGTAAGTTCTGTTTCCTGCATTTACGGCATTGGAAATCCGGAAGATTTTACCAGCAATGTGGTGGTTTTGCAAAAAGGACAGGCTCTGAGCCGTCAGAAGTTGCTGAACGATTTGGTAAATGCGCTTTATTCGCGTACGCAGATGGAACTTGGTCGGGGAAATTTCCGTGTGAAGGGCGACACGGTTGATGTGTATCCAGCTTATGCGGATGATGCTTTTCGCATTATTTTCTGGGGCAACGAAATTGAAACACTGGAGTCCATCGACCCCATTTCAGGGAAACGCATCAACAGCATGGATACTATCACCATCTATCCGGCCAATATTTTTGTTACCACAAAAGATAAGATGACTTCTGCCATTATGGATATTCAAATGGATATGCAAAAGCAGGTGGATTATTTTCATGAAATCGGGAAACATCAGGAAGCTAAGCGGCTGGAAGATCGTGTGAGTTATGATGTGGAAATGCTGCGCGAACTTGGATATTGTTCCGGAATTGAAAACTATTCCCGCTATTTTGATGGCCGTAGTTCCGGCTCGCGTCCTTTTTGTCTGCTCGACTATTTTCCGGAGGATTACATTACGGTTATCGACGAAAGCCATGTTGCCATTTCGCAGGTCAGGGCTATGTATGGCGGCGACCGTTCGCGGAAGCAAAATCTCGTAGAGTATGGTTTTCGCCTGCCTTCGGCCATGGATAACAGGCCATTGAAATTTGATGAGTTTGAGCAACTATCAGGACAAACCATTTATGTCAGCGCCACCCCGGCCGATTATGAGCTGCAAAAGGCGGAAGGAGTGGTGGTGGAACAGATTATCCGGCCTACGGGTCTGCTGGAACCAAAGATTGAAGTACGTCCCAGCCTGAATCAGATCGATGATCTGTTAGACGAGGTTGACCATACTATAAAAGCCGGTCAGCGTGTGTTGGTAACCACACTCACCAAAAGAATGGCCGAAGAGCTGACCAAATATCTCATGGATCTCAACATAAAATCCCGCTATATTCATTCGGACGTGGATACACTTGACCGCATCGAGATTATGCGTGATTTGCGGCTCGGAAATATTGATGTATTGGTAGGAGTGAACCTTCTGCGCGAAGGGCTGGATTTGCCGGAAGTATCACTGGTGGCCATTTTGGATGCGGACAAAGAGGGCTTTTTGCGTTCGGAACGGTCGCTAACGCAAACATCTGGCCGCGCGGCCCGGAACTTAGACAGCAGAGTGATTTTTTATGCGGACAAGATGACCGGCTCCATGCAGCGAACCATAGAAGAGACGAACCGCAAACGCGAAAAACAAATGGCTTATAATGTCAAACACGGCATTACTCCAACGCAGATTATCAAGTCGATAGATGCTATTATGGGACAAACTGTTGTGGCTGATTCAAGAAAAGAGCACGAGAAGGCGTATGTGGAAAAAGAAGCCGGCATTGCCGCCGACCCGGTGGTGCAATATATGAACCGGCAGGCCATTCAGGAAGCTATTGAAAAGACAAAGAAGGAGATGCAGAAGGCTGCCAAACAACTGGATTTTATTGAGGCGGCACATCTGAGGGATGAAATGAAAGGGCTGGAGAAACTTTTAGAGGAGAAGAAATAAATAATGCCCATAGTTTTTTCTCTGTTAGCCGGATGCAAAACGATTTTAGGGTGAAAAACATTTAACGTATATCAACTTGGACTTATGAAACACGATATTATCCCCACAAGCAGAAAAGCGTTGCAAATAAATTTAGATACGGACTTCTATGGGAGTTTTGCCGAGATTGGCGGCGGACAGGAGGTGGCGCGGCAGTTTTTTATGTCTGGCGGGGCTTCGGGAACCATTGCCAAAACTATTTCGGCTTACGACAAACGTTTTAGCGACGCTAATTACAATGATAATAATGCAGGACGTTATGTTTCGGAAGAGCGGTTGCTGAAAATGTTACGCCACGAATACCATGAGGTAGTAAAACTGCTGGTGGAAAAGCGGCCGGAGAGTAGCTTTTTCGCTTTTGCCGATACGGTGGAAGTGTTGAATTTTGCCAAGACAAATTATGCCCACGGCTGGATGGGCGTGAAGTTTCAATTACATTCCGGCGCCAAATCCAATACCGTTGTGCTGCATGTTAAACTTTTGGAAAACGATGGCCTGTTGCAGCAGGCTACCCTGGGTACGTTGGGAGTCAATCTGTTGTATGCCTGTAAATATTTTCACAACGACTCTTCGCGATTTCTGATTTCGCTCATGGATAATCTTTCGCCGGACAGGTTCCGCATTACTGCGCTCCGCATGTCCGGCCAGGATCTGGATTATGTGGATAATCGCCTGCTGGCTGTACAGCTGGTGAAAAACGGCATGGCTCATGCTATGATGTTCGACAAGCACGGTAATGTTCAGCAACCTTCTGAGATGCTTTACAAGAAAAATGTGCTGGCCTTTCGCGGTGCTTTCAGGCCCATAACTTACGTTGCGAGAGATATTTTGCGGAAAAGTATAGAGCTTTTCCAAAAGGATGAAGATTACGAGTTGAAAAATACACTATCCTTTTGTGAAATATCTCTGAACAACCTGCTTTCAAAAGGAGAAGCAGACGACCGCGATTTTCTGGAGCGGGTCAACATGTTGAATGACATTGGCCAAAATGTGATGATCTCCGATTTTAAGGAATATTATAAACTGGTGGATTTTTTCTCACAGTTTAAGATTAAAAATCTGCGTATTGTTATGGGGGTGCCTACGCTGGAAAAGGTGATGGACAAGCGTTATTACGAAAATCTGAAAGGCGGCATCCTGCAGGCGATGGGGATGCTCTTTCCACGAAATATGAAACTTTACATCTATCCTACGCTGAAAACAGATGGGAAAGAAAAGCAAATGGTAGATTCAAAAAATATTGAAATAGAGGAAGATATCCGGCTTCTTTATGATTATCTGATTCAAGACCGCTTTATCCTTGACCTGAAAAGTGAACTGTCGGAGCAGATGTTTGTAAAATCGCGGGAAGTGCTAAAAATGATTCAGGATGGAAATTCCGTATGGGAACGTTATGTGCCCATGGTCGTGGCCCGGACCATTAAGGAAAAGAAACTGTTTTTAAAATAGACGTCTTGGGGTTCTTAAGAAAACGTCCTATATTTTCAGTGGCTTTTAAGAAATTGGCGTTTTCATAGAGCTACTACTTAAAAACTTTTGAAAATCCTGGCCTGTGAAACGCCCGGAGCTTTCACGTCAATATCCAAAAAGTAGCCGAAAGGAGTCTGCTCACATTCGTAACCGGCATTTTTCATGCGGGCTTCGGCTTTGTCGAAAAGCTCTTTGGTGAAATGCGGTTCGGCTTTACTTTCCGACAAATGGGCAAAAGAATGTAGGACAACCTTACGCGTATTATTTTTCTTAGCGCCCCATTTCAAATTCTTTATTAGCTTGGTTTCCACCGGTTTCATATTTTGCTCATCGGCTTCCTCCGTTTGAATAAAAGCCACGAGACTATCTTCAAAAACAGCGCCTTCATTTATTTCGGGGAAATCTTCTAATGTTTTGCTTACCGGCTGACAGGCAAATCGTTCACAGTAAATCATCAATAATTTCATGGTTAAATAATTTTGACAAAGATAAAAAATTTCGGAGCGTATTCTTCTTCAAGAGCATATTGATACGTCAGAGTGCTTCGTTTTTATTATTTGTCTGAGCGAGCACATTAAACCGGATCAGGGGAAACTTTACAAGGTTTTTTCCACCTTTCAGGTCGAAAAAATTACCGTATTTTTGTGAAACAAACAAGAGTACGATATGGCCATTCCGTTAGCAGAACAATTGCGTCCTCACACGTTGGACGCGTTCATGGGGCAGGAAAAACTGGTGGGCAAAGAGGGCATTTTGCGCAAAGTGATTGAGTCGGGGAATATTCCTTCGATGATTCTCTGGGGCCCGCCTGGGGTGGGGAAAACTACGCTGGCACACATCATTGCCGAGCAGCATGGTCTGACGTTCTACACGCTGAATGCAGTAAGTGCCGGAGTGAAAGATGTGCGAAAGGTCATTGAGTCGGCTTCACAGTACGCCGGCAGTGTCATCCTGTTTATTGATGAAATTCATCGTTTTAGCAAATCACAACAAGATTCGTTGTTGAGCGCTGTAGAAAAAGGCGTTATCACACTCATCGGCGCGACCACGGAAAATCCTTCATTTGAGGTGATTTCGCCGCTTTTATCACGATGCCAGGTGTATGTTTTGAAACCGTTGGAAGAAAAACATTTGAAAATACTCGCTGACAAAGCGGTGAAGCTATTGTCGGAACAAAACGGAATACCTGTCGAAATAGAGGAGACGGAAGCTTTGCTGCGTATTTCCGGTGGTGATGCCCGTAAACTTTACAACGCACTGGAACTTTTTGTACAGCAGGAAAAGAGAAATAGCCAACGGCTGGTTATTACCGATGAAAATATCAGCCGGACGATTCAGGAGAATATTGTCCTTTACGACAAGCTGGGGGAGATGCATTACGATATTATTTCGGCTTTTATCAAATCGTTGCGGGGCAGCGATCCCAACGCTGCGGTGTATTGGCTGGCGCGCATGGTAGAAGCCGGCGAGGATCCCAAATTTATTGCCAGGCGCATGCTGATTCTTGCCTCGGAAGATATCGGCAATTCCAATCCTAATGCGCTCTTGCTCGCCAATACCTGTTTTGATGCGGTGAG
>VAOW01021495.1_pt1 | contig 14403 bp, 15 predicted proteins | sample 3393921 | NCBI WGS metagenome assembly VAOW01 (sample SAMN08290428, study PRJNA428436) | hydrothermal vent metagenome | isolation source: Deep-sea hydrothermal vent chimney | place: Indian Ocean: Southwest Indian Ridge | depth 2742 m m
GCCTATTATATCAAGTCCCTGTTTATGATATTTTTTATATAAATTAACCAGATCAGGCGTTTCAGCTTTACAAGGCGGACACCATGTAGCAAAATAATTCAGCACTAAAACTCTGCCTTTTTCATGTGACAGCTTAACCGTTTTTCCATACGGTGTTTCATAACTTAATGTACCAATTATAGATAAACTGTCGGCCTTTTTACTTCCGTAGGCAGCAGTTGCAATGGCAATAATTGCGATAAAAATCACAACTCGGAATTTCGACATTACTCGCTTACTGTTCATTCATCTTTCTCCCGTTGTCTCTCGGATACCAAGGAATACATCTATCGGCATAAGAAGGGACTTGCAGCATCAGCGAGGCAAGTATGGCACCATGCAACTGCCAGAGCATCTGACGTATCAAGCGGCATATCTTTAATATCTATATTTAAGATTTTTTCAAGCATCGTCCTAACCTGTTCCTTAGTCGCTCTGCCATATCCGGTTATTTCTTTTTTAATCTCGGTAGGGTTATATTCATAAATCTTTATGTTCAAATTCAGTGCCGCCAATATGGCTGATGATCTTACCTGCCCCAGCACAAACGCAACATGAGGGTTCTTGGCGAAAAATACGTTTTCTATTGCCATTGCATCCGGTAATTCCCTATTTATGATACTGCAAGTTGTGTCATAAATTTTTCTCAATTTATCAAGCATACTCATGGATTTATCAAAAGATAGCGCTTTGAGGCTAATTTGATCGCCGTCTATCAATGCTATGCCCATTATTCTGCTGCCAGGATCTATTCCTAATATTTTCATATGTTCTAATTTTAATAGGTTTTTCATAATTTGCAATATTGCGAATTACATCATGAGACCACTGCAGGCAATAGCACCATTATAAACTCTCAAGCATTTAGAGATAACTTGAACCTGAAAATTAACAATATCAAACACGATGTAAATAAATTGAAAGTATGGCCAGTTATCTCGCTGGGTTTAGTTTACAGATTCTAAAAATAAAAGATTTATCCTGATTTTACATCAAATTGTTGTGATACAATTGGAAAAGAGATAAGATCTGGCTGTTCGGTATTGGATTTTGTGATTCAGTATTGCGATAAGATGACGTAAAATCGTATGTAAGAAAATTTATGTTGTTTTTTAACGGCTCCTAAGCCTATCGAAATTTATACGCATTCCGTTTACAAACATATCAAAAGCTGATACAATAAGAGTCCTATGATTGATGTAAACAAGATCATTAAAACTGCAAAGAACATGATTTCGTTCCCTGTTGCCGCAAGGAAACTTATAGAAATATTAAATGAGGATGCAAGCGTCAGTCAAGTTACAGAGATATTGTCGATTGACCCCTCGATTACAGCACGCATCATATCTGTTGCAAATTCTCCGTTTTATTCTTCGCGCAAAGAGATAACAAATATTAGGCAAGCTGTTACCAGAGTTGGATTCAGGGCAATGAAACAGATAGCCATCACACAAAGCTTCAGCAGCATGTTTGACAAATACGATCTTATGGACAAACTCTTGTGGGAACATGCCGTAGCTGTTGCTATTCTCAACAGAGCTCTGTCGCAGAATTTGGAAGGAGTTTCCAGTGAAACAGCATATACAATCGGTTTGTTGCATGATTTCGGTAAGACTATATTAAAAAAAGCGATACCTGAAAGTTACAATATTATACTTGAGACATTCTATAATGGGGAAAAAAGTATGAAGCAATTGGAGTTCAACGCCATTGGCATAACTCATGACTACGTTATTGGTGAAATGGCTGCAATATGGAATCTTGGAGATATTATGACCCTTGCTCTTTCGCATCATCATGGTCCTTTTGGCAAGGAATATGGCAAGGCAAATAATTATGCCATCGTTACAAACCTATCTGATATTATTGCAAACAAAAATGGGATTGGAAGAAAATATCCTATGGAGATTAATCTTGAATTAGCTGAATCATTTAATATGATGAATATAAATATTTCAGATGCCAAACTGATTGAAGAGAGAAGCATGAAACAGTTTTCAGACACTGTGAATTTTTTTAAATAGCCTTATATATAGTAGAATACTCTTGTATGCGGTTGCCAAACTGATTGCGATTAGTTAATATTATAAGGATGGGCGATTAGCTCAGCTGGGAGAGCGCTGCCTTCGCATGGCAGAGGTCAGGGGTTCGAACCCCCTACCGTCCACCAATCGTATTAAATGCCTAAGGAAATTATTTCATCACTTCCTATTATTTCATCTACATCCAATATTGTTATCATCCCTATTTTGGTGTTGGCAACAGCTTTTATAAAAGAAGCGTTTGATATCTCTGCAGGAGATTGCAGCTCGCTTTTCTTTATTTTTATAAGATCTGAAACCGAGTCTACAACTAACCCGATAGACTTATCGCTAATATCTAAAATTATTATGCATGTGTCTCTATCAAATTCTTTTTCATCTATCCCAAATTTTCTTCGTACACCTACGACGGGAACAACCTTTCCGCGCAGATTTATGACTCCCAGAATATATGAAGCCGTGTTTGGAATGGGATTTATTGTTTGTATTCCAATAATCTCTTTAGTCTTGTCTATAACAATGCCAAAGTTATGATCATTGATAGAAAATATTATATATCTATCTTCCGTTTGCGATTTATTTACAGTCTTACCTGCCATTTTTACCTCCGGGTTTGAAAACGATTTGATATTTGATATACTATACTTGAAATTTGTGATTGTCTATCTGAAATTATGTTGCGAGGAGTAAAAAATGATAGTAATTAATGAAAATTTTGGTGATATCGAGCTTTTAAAACAAATTCTTTTTTCAAAATATCCCAAACTATCTCAAAAGGCTGTGTTTGCAAAGACTATCGATGAATTGGAGGAACATATCCGGGAAGCGTCTGTATATCTCACATTTACAGTTGATCAAACTGTGATAGATAAGGCAAAACACCTGAAGTTAATCCAAATACCTGTTGTCGGTATAAACCAGATATCAAAAACCATAAATATGCATGAAGCCATAATATGCAATGTCCATGGAAACAGTTTGGCAACTGCAGAGCACGCAATAGCACTGATGCTTTCAGCTGCAAAAAATATTGTTGCAAACCATATAGATTTAGCACACGGTATTTGGCACAATCTTTTGACTGATAAAATAAAAACTATTCAGATATCAGGTAAATCTGCGGGTATAATCGGTTTTGGAGCGATTGGAAAACATATCGCAAGACTATGCAAATGTATAGGTATGAATGTAAATATACTAAAGAGAACACCTGTTAGGGCTGAAGATGCAAGCAATATCGATGCAGTTTTTACAGACGGCAACATTAACAGGCTGATTGATATATCGGATTTTATAATTATTGCATTGCCGCTTACTCATAAAACACGTGGAATGATAGGCGAAAATGAATTAAAAAGGATGAAAGGAAAAATAATAGTTAATATAGCGAGAGGGCCTATCATAGACGAAGAGGCGCTTTTCTATGCACTTAAAAACAGCATTTTAAAAGGTGCCGGAATAGATGTATGGTACAATTATCCAAACGCTGAACACCAAACCTGCCTTCCTTCCAACTTTCCTTTCCACCAATTGCAAAATGTAATCATCTCACCGCACTGCGGCGGCCTTACAGTTGAGGGAATGAGTGAATGCTACGTCCAGGCATTTGATAATATCAAAGATCTATATAACGGCAAAACTCTTAGCAATATTATTGATCTTAAGGAATGGTATTGAATACCAAGAAACTTGTCTTTGATACGCTCACTCGCCTTAAAACCCCAGGTAAGTTCAAACAATATCATTTTAATAAACTGATGTTACGCAAAAGTCGGAAAACTTTTATTGTAGGGATGATTTGTAATGTGTTTTGAGTCTTTATTGCGTGATGTTAGGGCATGCACAATTTGTGAAAAATATTTACCTCTTGGTCCTCGCCCCGTACTCCAAATTCATCCGAAATCTCGTGTTCTAATTGCAGGACAGGCACCAGGTAAAAAGGTTCATAAATCCGGAATTCCATTTGATGACGCAAGTGGAAATCGCTTACGTGAATGGATGGGTATTTCCAAGGAGGTATTCTATGACCCGGAGAAAATTGCAATATTACCAATGGGCTTTTGTTATCCCGGATCAGGAAATTCAGGAGATCTTCCCCCGCGGCCGGAATGCGCGCCTGCTTGGCGACAACAACTGCTTGATCAGCTTACCGATTTAAAAATGATTTTGGTGCTCGGCAAATACGCTCAGGCTTACCACTTTGGCAAAATTAACTCCTCTCTAACCGAATTAGTAAAATTATGGCGTAACTATTGGCCATATTTAGTTCCATTACCTCACCCCAGCCCAAGAAATAATATTTGGCTTCGTAAAAATCCTTGGTTTGAAATAGAGCTGCTCCCACCACTTAAAACAAAAATAGCAGAAATACTTGCACAATGAACGGACCGAGAAGCCGCTTATTGTGCAGTGGTCTCATAATAAAAAACGTAGGAGGCAATAAGTGAGCACAGATCACAATGCAATGATTATTAAACAGTTTTCCAAGCAGGCGATCCCATTTGCCAAATCACCCGGTCATATGGATTCGATACAAATGCTCATAGAAATGTCCGGTGTAACAAATAATGATTCAGTTCTTGATGTTGCTTGTGGCCCGGGCTTGGTTGCCTGTGAATTTGCAAATATTGCCGACAGCGTTACGGGAATTGACATTACAGAAAAAATGATTGAGCAGGCAAGAAATCATCAGCAAGAAAAGCAACTGGAAAATATGACTTGGAATACAGGAGATGTTCTTCCATTGCCATATGCAGACAATGAGTTTTCTATAGTGCTCACACGGTATAGTTTTCATCACTTTTTAGAGCCGCAAAAAGTTCTTTCCGAGATGTATCGTGTTTGTAAGCCCGGGGGTAGCATCATGGTTGTCGATGTTGCCTTATCACCGGAAAATGTTGATGCATATAATCAGGTAGAAAAACTGAGAGATCCGTCACATACAAAAGCCCTGACTCATCAGGAATTTGAACAACTATTTCATAAAATTAAGTTACACAACAATAGGCAGGCAACTTATGCACTTGAGGTAGAATTGGAACAACAACTTAAAGCCTCGTTTCCGAATTCAGGGGATGATGTAAAAATCAGGACGATTATTAAACAAGATATTGGGATCAATAAAATAGGCGTGAATGCTTGCAGGAGAGATGGTAAGATATATTTCACTTACCCAATATCAGTCTATGTCGGTCAAAAGGTATAGCCAAAGCATCCGGCAGGCATTAGCCCCATAAATAAGAGAGCGGTAATATGAAGTTTTCGATTATCGGGGCATCTCATGGTATAGGTAATCAGCTGTTAAAGATGGCACTGAAAGAAGGACACGAAGTTACTGTTCTCTTGAGAAAGCCGAATAAGCTGAAAATATCGGACCCACGTTTACATATCATCAAAGGCGACATTCTTGATCTCTCCTGTGTTGACGCTGCCGTTGTCGGTCAAGATGCTACCTGCGTATGTATAGGAATACCCCCAAGCAGAAAACCGGTTGAGGTATTTTCGAAAGGTATAAAGAATGTACTTTCCGCAATCGGTGACAATACAGAACAAAAGCTTATTGCGGTAACTGGTATCGGAGCAGGAGACAGCAAAGGGCATGGAGGCTTTTTATATGATCGAGTGATAAGTCCACTCCTTTTAAAAGAAATATACAAAGATAAAAACCGTGAAGAAGTTCTCATTAAAGAAAGTTATAGTAATTGGATGATAGTACGCCCCGGTTTTCTCACAAACGGACATAGAACAGGAAAATATCAAGTTATCGAAGATTTAACAGGGATAACCGCAGGAAAAATCTCGCGTTCCGATGTTGCAGATTTTATATTAGAACAATTAGAGAAACCGACTCACTTTGGGGAAACTCTATTATTAACCAATGTTACGGTGTCTTAGCCGTCTCTCTCATTATGCAGAAAGATACCGGTAGGTCTTTTTTCGATTGGCACAAATACTCGGAACATATCTATCGTTATTTAGTTTTATTCTTACAGGCTAAAATTAACAAAAAGGCAGGTAGTCATTCAACTTCCTGAACACTTTTGGATTTGAATGCTGTATAGGAGAAAAATTGATTCTAATAATGGACTTTTGTTTATTATTTCACAATATGCAGCATACTTCCTGTAATTGTGAACAATATACCTACAAATACCATAGCAACAAACCAGCGTATAGGTTTTCCATGTATATAGATTGATAAAATAACTCCGAATATGCCTAAGATAGAAATAGAAATTGCAATAGGCAGCCAAGAAATATTGGGTATTGCCGTGCTTATCAAGAGCGGCAATACGGCACCGATAAAACCGGATATTGTTCCAATCAGGGTCAATATAATTGCCTTGCGCAAGATTATCTTGCCAAGCCGACTGTTTATCAAACGCATTGGTGAACTTATGTTTAATTCCCTTGAAGCATGTATTAGATCTTGACGAAGCCCTGTATATTCAGCAACAAAAAAAGTAAACATATTTGGAAAAGCTACACCAATAGCAAGACGAATAACCAAGCTTAAGTTGATATTTTCTTTTCCATGCAGCATTTCTCCTGCCGTAAATAGCAAAGTTGTAATCATCCCATCAGTTATGCCTATAGTTACATAAAACATAAACCTCTTTTTCATCTCTTACGAGATACAAATGTAACCAAGTGGCTGCCGACAACCAATTCATCAATCGAATGCATTGCAGCCCCGGTAGATTCAATAGCTTTTACCAAGGCGGCGTAATCTATATTTCCACCCTCTACAGTTATTGCAGTGCCCACTGTCTCCATATCTATTTCAGTTACTGTAATATTAAAAGCATCCACGCCTTTAACTTTATCAATGCTTTCGGCTATATCTATGAGGGATGGCATGGAAAACCCCTTATCGACATCTAATACCATTCTACGAATGTTCATAATTTCACTCCTTCTTGTTTTAATTCATGATCTTAAGGAAGCCAGAAGCCTTCTTGGATTAAGCAGCAAATCAAAGGCATCGAGAATATTTTTGACTATAATATCACATGACAGAATCGCCTCTTTTGCCAAACCTTCTTCACCCAAGATAGCTATGCCAAGCGTTGCAGTCTTTAGCATCAATACATCGTTTCTTCCGTTTCCTATGCTTACCAAATTTTCTTTCCCCAATAATTCTATATAACTTAGTTTAAAGGCATCCTGATCGTTTTTTGGGGCTATTGCAAGCTTACAATTTACATTCTCTAAATATTGGGAAGCCGTATTAAATGTGTCACCGGTTACAACATGCACTTCCAACTCTTTTGACAACAAATCTATTTTCTCTTTAACGCCTTTTTTCAATTTACCATCCAAAGCGAGCGTACCGTTATAATCTAAAACAAGGAATTTTAATATAAGCTTTTTATAACCGGGAATTTCTAACTTTATCACATAATCCTCCTAATATTTGAAATTATCAGTTTTTGCCACAGAACCAATTGATAAATATCATTCATCACCTTACATCAATATTCTGAACCTAAAATTTTTTCTCTTTCTATAACTACCGCTGCTTTTTTTATATAGAAAACCGAATGCCGCATCTCAGTGTTTTCTTTTTCTATGCTTTCTATAGTATTGCTTTTTTGTCCTGATTTCAAATCTTTTGGAAGTTCCCAAATAGGTTAATTCTGGTATTGATTGTACTATAGCCTTCTAAGCCTTCTAATTTATTTTGTCCTTTTTCAATTAAATAATAAAAAAATAAAATAGTTAACATCACAACTGATTTATGCTATAAAGCATTTGTAGATTAAATTATATTTGATATGAGGTAATAATGAGAGATATCGGAATACTTGAGAATTATGAGACCACTGCACAATAAGCGTTGCAAAAGTTGTGCAGGATAAGGTTGTTGGTAATTATTTATTTTTTTATATTGTATTAAATTTAGAGGAGGCTTTTTTATGAAACGTTTTGGTTTTGCTATATTTATTTTGATAGTTTTTTCCGTATTACCGGTATTTGCACTTTCTATACCTAAAACACATCTTGTATCCGCTACATGGTTGGCTAAAGAGATGAATAATCCGCATCTTGTGATAGTGGATGTTAGAGGTAAAAATGCATACGATGCCGGACATATTCCCAACTCAATTAATATAACAAAGGGTAGATATTTCCAAAAAAGTTACATAGGCGATGTTCTTTACCTCTTAAATACACCATATCAAATTACAAAATTATTTAGGGCGAATGGGATATCTAATAACAGTATTGTCGTTTTCTACAATGACGCATCCGGACCGGTAAGTTTTACGGCAACAGCAAGAGAATTCTGGGCTGCATGGATGTACGGATTAAGAGAGATTGCTATTCTGCATGGAGGCATCAATGCATGGGTTAGCGGAAATAGGCCTATAACTAATGCTATCCCAAAAAATAAGCGAGGCAACTTTACTATAAAAACTCTGTCGCTGCGATCTATCGCAACCTGGCCAAATATATATAGTGCATTAACTACGCATAGAGGTCAGCTTGTTGATGTAAGAGAAGCCGCTCATTACAAAGGAACAAGCGGAGATCCAAGACTATTAAAGCATGGACATATTCCGGGAGCAATTGAAGCATCGGTATGGAGCTTTACAAGAAAAGTAGGAAATTATTTTGAGATTATGAATCGGAATGACATTAGAGCTATATTGAGAAAGGACGGAATATCGCTGCATAAACCGATAATAACTTATTGCAACACCGGACATCTTGCCTCCGGCGGTTGGTTTGTTATAAAATTTCTTGCCGGGGCAAAACATATTCGAGTGTACGATGGATCAATGTACGAATATACGCGTATGCCGCTTCCGGTAGTAAAATAATTTTTGTAAGTTGACAAAAATCCATAGTAGGTTGTATTATGCAATTAGCCGAAAGTCGGCCCCATCATCTAAGTACACGACATAAAATACACCGGGGACATTGCTCAGCAGCCAATGTATGACCCCGGTAAAGAATTAGGAAGTATAGGCAGCATCAAGCCTGCAAATTTCTGCAGCTTCTACCATATTGGATAAAGCCGCAGTCGTTTCTTTCCAGCTTCTTGTTTTTAAACCACAGTCCGGATTAACCCACAAACGGTCCGGTGGAATCACATCCATTGCTTTTTGAATCAATAATACTATTTCTTCAACGGAGGGCACTCTTGGAGAGTGAATATCATATATGCCGGGGCCTATCTCATTGGGATATTCAAAATTGCTGAATGCATTCAGCAATTCCATATTCGATCGCGATGCTTCTACGGATATTACATCAGTATCCATATCGGCTATAGATTTTATAATATCGTTAAACTCACTATAGCACATATGAGTATGAATTTGAGTATCATCCGACGCACCATTTGCTGCAAGTTTAAAGCTATCTATTGCCCATTTCAAATAATAGCTCCACATATCTCTATGAAGAGGCAACCCTTCTCTCAAGGCAGGCTCATCAATCTGAATCACCTTGATTCCTGCTTTTTGAAGATCAGCTACCTCGTCGCGAATTGATAAAGCGATTTGGATAGCTGTTTGGCTTAGGGGTTGATCATCGCGAACAAAACTCCATTGAAGCATTGTGTTTGGGCCTGTAAGCATACCTTTAACAGGCTTTTTAGTTAACGATTGCGCATATGTGGTCCATTTAACAGTCATTGGAAACTTTCTTGAAACATCTCCGTAGATAATAGGCGGCTTGACGCATCTGGTGCCGTAGCTTCTAACCCAACCATTTTGAGTGATCATGAATCCGTTCAGTGAGTCACTAAAATATTCAACCATATCATTACGTTCAGGTTCGCCGTGAACAAGAACATCAATACCTATTTTTTCCTGTGCAGAAATAACATGTTTTATCTCATTTTTAATAAAATTCTCATAAGTTTCTTTATTTATATTGCCTTTTTTGAAATCAGATCTAAATTTCCTGATCTCTTTTGTTTGGGGAAAAGAACCTATAGTAGTGGTGGGAAGTTTTGGAAGATTGAGAATAGCTCGCTGCATAGAGGCTCTTGCAGTATATGGCGATTTCCTGTTCAAGTCGCTATCAACAATGCCGGCACATCTTTTTCTAACATCAGGGTTATTTGATAAAAGGTGGTTGCTTCTGGATCTAACTATAACACTATTTAGTTTCAGTATTTCAATAGCAGCTTCGTCGGTGTCGTCGCTTAATATTTTAGCCAGCACAGACACCTCTTTAACTTTTTCTTTCGCAAACGAGAGCCAGCTTTTTACTTCATTATCCATATTTTTTTCATACTCAACGCTTGCGGGTACATATTTTAGTGAAGAAGATGTTCCTACCATGATATTCTGCTTTCCAATAATATCGGCTATTGCCAACATCGTATCTTTTGATGCCTGCAAGTCGTTTGCCCATACATTTCTGCCGTTAACTATGCCTACTGAAAGCAGTTTGCCTCTTCCTCTTATGAGATTTGCAATTTCTAAAACCTCATCAGAGGAAGCGTCAACATGAATGGCGTCAACATGAAAATTGGCAATTATCGATAAATTTTCTTCTAAATTTCCAAAATAATCCGCAACCATCAATTTAACTTTTGAATGTCTATTAAAAAAATCGTACACATATTCTAATTTATTGCGTACAGAAGATGTTATGTCGGTTGACAAAATAGGTTCGTCCAGCTGTATCCATTCCGCGCCCAATTCTTCCAATCGTTTGATAACCTCTAAATAAACCGGAATAACTTTCCCGAGAAGCTGCAATGTATCAAACTTTTTATCCGAATAATTTTTACTCAGCATAAGATAAGTTATGGGTCCGATAAGAACAGGCTTTGTTAATATGCCAATTTTAAGAGCTTCATTAAATTCATCAAAAATTTTATTGGATAATACACTAAAACTTGTGTTTTCACTGAGCTCGGGAACAATATAATGGTAATTTGTGTTAAACCACTTTGTCATTTCACACGGCTTTGCATCAAGATTTCCTTCGATGCTTTTGCCCCTTGCCATTCTAAAATAGAGGTCAAAATCAACCATATCTTGATCCGTTTTCTCAAACCTCTCGGGAATAGCGCCTAACATACAGCTCATATCAAGCATCTGATCGTACAATGTAAAATCATTGCTCGGAATAAGGTCTATACCTTCATCTTTTAACAGTCTCCAATTTTTAGTCTTAATCTTATCTGCAACGGTTTTCAATTCATTTTCAGTAGATTCGCCGTTCCAAAAAGATTCAATGGCTTTCTTTAATTCCCTCTTGTCTCCAATTTCCGGATATCCCAGAACGTTTGTGATAACCTTACCTTTCATTGATAGTTCCATCCTCCCTCATTATGAGCTTAGTTGTGCTATTATAGTAGGTAAAAATTGTTTGGCAAACTCAATTACCACATAAAATAATAGATAAATTCCAATTGGCAGCTTGTCAAACTGCTGCATCGTTTTATAATAACAAATGCATAACATACAAAACATGGAGTTAAGATGCTTAATATAGCTTTTTATACCGTAAAGTCGGCTATCAATGATAGAATATTCTACCTCATATTTTCTATGGTATTTCTATCCGCCTTAATTCCCATATTTAGTTCTATGTCTATGCGGCAGATTCAGCAAGTTTCTATCACAATGGCGCTGTCGTTAGACTCCTTTATAATGCTCTTTTTGGCGATGTTCGGCGGAGCAGTAACAATATGGCGTGATATAGAAAGAAAATATGTATATACAATTCTCGGCAGCTCAATTAGCCGCAGCCGATATTTTATCGGCAGATTTTTAGGATTCTCAGCTATCTTGTTATTATTTACCATAATCAATTTAATAATATCGATTGCGGTAATTAAGATATCGGCGGGGATGTATCAATCTCAGCTTCCTATTGTATGGTCAAATATAATATTTGCTTATATTATGACGCTAATGAAATACATACTCTTAATGGGAATTGGATTCTTGTTTACGTCATTTGCCACATCATTCTTTATTCCGTTTTTCGGTACAATTATCGTATATCTTATCGGAAATGCATCACAAGGCGTTTATGATTATATATCGGCTGCTCATAGTGGCTACTCTCTGCTTTTTAAATATATAGTAAAAGCGCTCTATTACATTATTCCGAATTTTTCTTCGTTTGATTTTACCACTTATGCCGTTTATGCAATAAAGTTGAGTTATAGTTCCATTTTTTACTCAACAGCTTATTTTTTTATCTACATTGGCATGCTGCTGCTGATATCAATTAAAATATTCAGCAAAAGGGACCTAATTTAGAGTGAAAAAATCAGCCGCCCTACTATCTCTCTTTATAGTATATCTAATATTTATGACTCATTTTGCAATCAGTATGCAAAACCGACCCCTGCAGGCAAAACTCGGATTCACCCCTCAGGGTAGGCTATACAAGTATTCGCTCGGCGAATTCAGATGGCTTATGGGAGAATATCTAAGTGTTAAAGCAGTAGTTTATTACGGCGGAAAAGAGAAAATTCTTGCAGCAAGGCAGTTTGGAAAGATAGAGTACTTTAATCTATTCAAAACCGTTGAAGAGGCTATTGAACTCAATCCATACAACGAGGATGCATATTACTTTGCTCAGGCAGCATTCACATGGGATATAGGACACGTAAGAGATGTAAATTTTCTACTCAAACATGCGTTCAAATACAGGAAGTGGGATTTTCAACTGCCGTTTTTCATAGGTTTTAACTACGCATATTTTTTAAAAGATTACAAAGATGCTGCCTATTATTTTAAGAAAGCTGCCTTGCTTCACCACTCAAGTTTGCTGACAAACCTAGCGGCCCGCTACTTTTATGAGGCAGGACGAACAAAACTTGGAATAATATTTTTGAAAACAATGATAAAATCAACGCACAACAATTCCATTAAGTTTATCTATGAGCTGCGTTTAAACGCACTTAAGAAAATAGCATCACTCACCGCTGCGGTTAATATATACAAAAAGAGATATTCTAAACTGCCTAAAAATCTCCGTCAACTTATTGATAAAAAAATTATAGACCGCATACCCGTTGATCCGTACGGAGGAAAATTCTACATAAGTAATGGAAGCATAAAAACCACCAGCAATCTTGCAAAATATCATAAAAAGAGGAAAGATGGAAGCGATAAAAATAAAAAACCTTCATAAGACATTCAAGTCATTACATAAAAGACAAGTGGCTATTGATGGAATTAATCTGAGCATACAAAAAGGTGAAATCTTCGGTTTTCTCGGGCCAAATGGAGCGGGAAAAAGTACGACAATGAAAATAATCACGGGCTTCATAAAAGCGGATAACGGAGAAGTGCTTATTAACGGAGCTGATGCAGCACTTAAATATGACAAACTTGGATTTTTGCCTGAGAATCCATCGTTCATAGATAATTTAACCGGAATAGACATATTGATGTTTTCATGCGCAATGCATAATATCGATAGAAATGAGGCTAAAATTCGTTCTGAAACCACAATAAATTCGGTTGGGCTCAATGGTCAGGCGGATAAGCAAGTGAGAAAGTACAGCAAGGGCATGGTTTCGAGGCTTGGACTTGCAGCGGCTATTATTCATAAACCCGAAATACTTATTTTAGATGAACCTATGAGCGGAGTTGACCCTATTGGCAGGCATCTTTTTAAACAGATTATTCGGCAGCTCAATGAAGAAGGTACAACAATATTTTTCAGTTCACATATAATTTCAGATATAGAGGATATATGCTCTAAAACAGCTATTGTGAACAAAGGAAAAGTAGTAAGAACAGTTGATGAAAATGGAATTAAATATCTTTCGACATCCGGCTATAAAATTATTTTTTCAGGTGATGATAAATCTGTGCAAAAAATTGCAGATGTAACATATATGAGAAACAGTCTATATTATATAAGGTGCAAAACTAATTGCCTGGAGATCAGTTTGCACAACATTGCAGTTCTCAAGTTAAAGGTCCTCAGTGTAGAGCCGGAAAAAGAGAGCTTAGAATCAATCTTTATAAAATATATAGTTAAAGCGTTGTGACGAAATAAACTTTCCAGCTTTCAAGTAGTGTTGCATTTAAAAATTAGTCCGGAATTTGCAACAAGGTTCCTCCGGCAGATATATAGAAAAGCAGAAGGTTAAATAGTGATTCGTGAATAGTTGACACAAGAAAAGAGAGATTGCTTCGTTACGATATGTTCCTCGCAATGGCAAGTTCCTTTCGTCACTGCGATGCTCTTGCCGCGGCAGTCTCACAAGCATAGATTGCCGCGCTCCGCTCGTAATGTTCCATATTGAAAGTCAAGCACTTTTACAACTTTTCTCAAATCTTTTTTCTGCAAAATCAGCATCAAATGCCAACCTGCTCTTTAA
>VAOW01007848.1_pt1 | contig 14273 bp, 11 predicted proteins | sample 3393921 | NCBI WGS metagenome assembly VAOW01 (sample SAMN08290428, study PRJNA428436) | hydrothermal vent metagenome | isolation source: Deep-sea hydrothermal vent chimney | place: Indian Ocean: Southwest Indian Ridge | depth 2742 m m
AGTATTTACTCATTTATCCCGATACGCTCCGCTATCGGGATTCGTTCAACTTACAAATTTTAATGCGCTTCGCTTTTAAAATTTGAGTTTCACGAATAAACGGAAGCATGTTACACGGACAATTTTAAAAAGCCTCTTACTTCGTAAATCTACGTTTCAATAACACACGATTGCTTATTTATGTCGGACACAGGCTCTTAGTATTGCCAGAGGTATTGCTCGAAGTTAAACATTTGCCTTTGAATACGTTGCGATTCCCGGATAGCATTCACCCCGGTAGCATAAGCACTAATACGCCGGCCAAAAATATTCTGTTCTTTATAGATATAGCTGCGAAAGAGGCGTTTTATGAAAATGTCATCAAAGCTGAGCCGCGCCGCAGAGTTGTAAGGATTAAAGGCCAAAGCCCGTGCCAGCACTTTCCGGGCATCGGCATAGGAAACCCAAAATAGCGGTACGGGAACCAGGTGTCCGTTATGTTCTTTCAGCATAACCGGACAAAAAGCCTCAATACGAACCATCATTTGTGAGCGCTTGGAATCGAAATACCAGTCTTCTTTCAGGCGCAATTGCAAAACCCGTGTGGGATCAAATCGAGTAACGATTATTGTATCATACTCGTTATAAGGCGGATAAGGACGGCGCATCATTTTATGAATTGTGTCTGTCTGACGGGCAATAATCTCATTATAGGTTATGGGTACCAGTAATTCGTCAGTACTGGAAACATCATACGCAGTAATTTTTCCTTGTTTCAAGGCATCCATAATAACAGTAATAAACGACTTCCAATTTTGCTGTGGCACTGTTGGAAAGTAGAATACATTATTCACTTTCTGACGAAAGTCAATTACACGCCAGATTCTTTTGGACCACATAATGTCAGCTTTGCGTATGCTGGGCAATGGCATTGGAACCCTGTTCACCACGCCCCGATTCTGATATAAACCATCTACCGGTACATTATTGGTAATCTGCCCCATCACTAAAGCCGGACTTAAAAACAGTCCTGTCAAAAAGATGGAAATAATTAATTTTTTCATAACCTTTATTTTATCTCTAAACTTATAGGGTTAAGGCTTCTAATAGTCCCATCCGGGCCTATTGCCTGAATATTTTCAAAGAAAAATTTTTGTTCATGCCTTCCGTTACGGATAATTTTCATAACCTCCGGAGGAAAAATATTTCCTTTTACGTTTTGCGGGATCCAATCGCCGTTAATCAGTGTAGCGAAAGTAAATGAAGTAATCTTAAAGTAATAATTATTAAATAAAAAATCTTTCATGTTCGGAATAATGGCCCTGGCAGCAAGCATTGTATTTTTATCAATCAGGCCATTTGTTTGTCCGGCAATTTCTGCCGTAGGATTCGGCACACGTTTCACACGAAATTCGGATCTGCCCAACAAAATATTTCTGCCATCAATTTTTGCTGTTGCCGACACATACACTTTGTTTCCGGGAACTCCTTTCATAATTTTAACTATCCATTTACGTCCCTTTTTGTAAAGCTTTCCGGCAGAAATGCGGGGATGAATCTGATCGGCACTCAATCCGGGAGCCGTAATGGAAACCGGATTTTCCACGCCGATATAAAAGACATTCATTTTCAACGGAGCTACAGTCAGTGAAGGCGGAGCCACAAGATATTTTCCTTTAAAATTATATTTTACAGTTTTGTTAGTGGCGGGGTCAATCATTTCAATAATCCCGGCATACTTGTGAAATCCTTCTCTTCTGGCTGGCAGCACTAATTTCACTACACCGCCCTGACCTTTAACCAGTTGTGTTTTACCGATATTTTGATCTGTTATGGAATCGACACCGTTCAGAATCCGTACATTGGGTTTGGTTTTGGTATCATAAGCTGCCACCAAAACCTCCGCTTTGTATGTATTTCCCTGCAAGACATAAGTACTGTACGGGATGACTTTGGCTTCCACATGACCGAACTTGTAATCCTTTTCGGTAATGGAACGAAACAAATAGTTCAGGGCATCGAATTCAGACATTTTTACCTCCGAAATGATCTTATTTACCAACGTAATATCCGCAGCAAGTATAGTATAGTAGAAATTATGATTTTCCCAGTCCTGCTTTTGCCTGTCGGCATTGCGATAAATAAGTTTTTGTTTCCCTCTATAATTGGTAACCAGCCCGACTTTGGTAGTATTGGCTGGTAAATTCATAAACTTCAGGATAACTTTTCTGTAAGTATTCATTTTCTTACTTAGGCGATAGGCCTCACCTTTTTTGGTATTTCCCACTCCAATCATATAATTCGTTACATCGTTATATCGGTCTTTAGAAGGTACGATGTTCAGGTTCAGTTCTTTCTTTTTTATCATCTCCCCCGAGATGAAAGGGTTGGGAGCCAGTGTGTCGAAATAGTAATGCTCTATCACAAAGGCGGAGTCTTCCCTTTCAGAAACTTCAACCAGCTTCAGTTTGAGGTGTTGCAGATAAGTAACCATATCGTTCGATCTCAGGCGAACTTGTTTGGCTTTTTCCCAAAACGGCCCTACTTTATCCTGATTCAGTTGAAATTGCTTTTCAAAACGATTATAAGTAGCCGCTATCTTTGAACTCAAACTCATATTGGTATCCTCAATATTTTCGTTGACTACCAAAAAAGCATCCAGCACCTGCTTTGATACATTTAATGCCAGCAGGGCATAAAGTACCAAATACATCATGGCAATCATTTTTTGCCGCGGGGTTTCTTTATATCCGGCCATTTACGTCTCTTTTTTTATTTTGCAATCGGGTAAATTCATGAAATCTAACTTTGGATATTCATGGCTGTAAGCATATTTCCATACACTTTATTAAGCGATCCCATACGCCGGGTCAGCATTTGCATTTGCTCGACAAATTCTCCAGTTTGAGTAGTTGATTTTTCCAGACTTTCCAACAGCTGGCTAATTGTGGACTGCATTTTACCCGAACTCTCCATAGTTTGATTAGAATCTTTCAGTTGTGCTTCATATATCGTATTAAGTGCAGCAAGATTTTCGGCAATCTTCCGTACCTGGAGGTTGTAAGCATCCCCGTTTACAGTAGTAAAATCAAGAGCTTCCACCGATTTGGCCAAAGCCATAGCCGATTTTTGATAGTTTTCTGCCAGATTTCTCGCCGATTGAGAAGCTTGTTTCACGGTACCGATAAACTCTTCGGTTGAGTCCATATTACCTTTAAGAATTTCAGCAGCCTGTACGTATGCATTTGAGAGGATATCGGTATTATCATTGACTACTTTCATATTTTCATTATAATTTCCGGTAGCTTTTATATCCTCATCCATCACTTGCCCGAGCCGCTGTGCAGATTGTCCCGCCATCTTCATGTTTTCAGCAAAATCTTTGGAAGCAAGAGCAGCATCGGTAACATCTGCAATTTTTACAGCATTTTCTGATAACTTTTCTAGTCCGGTGCCCAGGTGCTCGATGACCTTCTCATCAATATTGGCTTTTTTCAACATTTCATCTAACTGTTTAGCCGGAGATCCCGGATATTTTTTATGAAGTTCCGTATCTTTCACAGAATGATACATTCCGGCCAGTTCTGGATACACCATGCTCCAGTCGGGCTCTACATGCGGGACCTCAAAAGCTGACAATAAGAAAATGAGGGCCTCGGTACCCAAACCCACTGCCAGCATAAGATCTGCACCTGTATAATGATTTATTTTGAAAAGGGCGCCGACGAGGACAACAGAAGCGCCAACACCATAGACTTTTACCATTAAATTGCGGTAACCTCGTGTTTTGTTAAAATCGAAAAATCCCATAACTATTGTCTTTATTGTTGTTCTTATTCTGAAATTATATTAGCGGTAAACTCTGGAAGCCCGATTAGCATTATGGCCTTCAGTTACTCCAAGAGTAGATTGAACATCACGAAATCCAATGTATGATTTTGACGTATCCTGATATTCATAGGCTCGTGTAGTAACCCGCAGAAAGTAAGCGATATCTTTCCAGGAACCTCCGCGTATTACTTTCCGTTTCATAGCAGGCGGGTCACTTTTCTTAGCATTATAGGTATAACTGGGGTTCATATCCCAGGTAATGTTGTACGAAGAAGGATCGTACGCACTGCTGGTCCATTCGGAAACGTTTCCGGCCATATCATACAGGTCAAAACCGTTGGGAGGATAGTGCCCTACTATGACAGTACGCAAACCACCATCGGCAACATAATTTCCAGGCAACGGTTTAAAGTTGGCCAGAAAACAACCTTTTGCATTACGCGTAGAAGGACCACCCCAGGGATAAGGATTAAGTTGATTTCCTCCTCTCGCAGCCCATTCCCATTCGGCTTCGGTAGGCAGGCGGAATTCCGAAAGTATAACGCCTCCTTTTTTTCTCGCCAACGCACTGTTCAGCAACTGGGTACGCCACACGGAAAAAGCGCGTGCCTGGTTCCAGTTTACACCAACGACGGGATAATGGTCGTAAGCCGGATGCCAAAAATAATCCTCTGTCATTGGATCGTTAAAAGAGTAAGTAAAATCAGCAATCCAGACCAAAGTATCCGGATACACGTGAATGGTTTCATTATGTACATATACCGAACGGTCGCGGGGGTGGTCATGAAGATCATCCATGGCTGCTGCACGCAGGTCAACCCAATAATAGGAGTAAATCAATTTTCGGCTGTCGATTTCTTTGTGACGGAAAAACCGCTCATTCTCAGGAAGGTACATTTGCTCCAGCGCATCGCGAATGTCTTGGTCCTGGCTGTTCCAGCCGATACGGGTTTTCCAGTTGAGCTTAGGCGGATTGTAAATTTCGCCGGTCTTGGGATTTTTTTCGATAAGATAATCGTCGGGCCGCACTTCACCGAGTATAGTCCGGGCAATGGAATCACGTACCCAGTCCACAAACTGCCGATATTCATCATTGGTAATTTCCGTTTGGTCCATATAAAATGCACCTATCGAAACGGTTTTCGGTTGAATCAGATGGCTGTGAGTAATATCTTCGGCACCTGCGCCCATGGTAAAACTTCCCTGCGGAATAAATACCATCCCGTAAGGATGCGGTTGATAAAATGGTTTCTCATGTGGGCGAGCTCCCACTAACTCACCGCTATTTGAATTACTGCAACTTGCAAAAATAAAGGCTGCAAACAAATATAAATACCATCTTCTTTTCATTTTTCTCTTATTTAATATCTTCTGTAACTTTCTTAAATTTTATATGCCGGGTTGGTAAAAATTTTCGCCCCTACAAAAAGCGTGTATTCTTATAACGTGTTTTATTTTTATTCACTTTTAATTTAAACCAATAACTCAGAGTAACTTCATGGCTTCCGGGAATTCCCACCGAAAGTGTGGGAAGGTCATACGAGTATCCGAAACGAAACCCTTCAAAACTCACTCCCACTATAAATCCTACTGATTCCTGGTAGCGGTAGTTCACCCCACCCCAAAACTTGCTATTGTAATTAACGACAGCAGAAATATTATATTGTGTGGAGACAACATCCGATTGTATCAACAATGATGGGATAATTTTAAAACGGGGATGATTGGGGAAGACAAGAGAATAGCCTGCTGCGAGATAAAATGTACGATCAGTTTGATAGCGAATGCTTGTCCCGGAAGTGCTCAGGTTCTTACCTTTCGATTCAAGAATATTGGTAGCCGAAAGACCTACATAATAATTGTTATTGGATTTAAAGAAGAAACCGATATTTCCGTCGAATATCATTGCGCCTTGTTTTGTACTCAGCAGCGCGGGATCATTGGGCTGAGCCGGATGAAATTTGGAAAAATCAATATTCCGGTTGACGAGGTTTATCCCGACGCCCATCCCCAATATTCCGGCAGAAGTTTGAAGGTGATAGGAATAGGCGAGACGTACTCCCACATTGGTTTCAAAGCCCAGTTTATCCTGAATGATAGCGCCGCCAACGCCTCCGTGAATAACGTTTACCGGTGCATCGGCATTAATAAGAAAATCCTGTGGGGAAACTATATTGCCTTCGGCATCTTTAAATCCGGCCCACTGCTGTCTTGCCAGACCACTCACACGAATTCCTTTTCCCATTCCGGCATAACCGGCATTAATAAACATGTAGGCCGAGCTGTATTGCGTAAAAGACGGGGCCTGCTGGCCATACGACCCGGCTGCAATAAATATTGCAATAAATAAAAACAGATATTTCCCGATTGTAGAAGACATGAATCTTTTCACCTTGGTTTAAAGGAGCTAAAATAGAAAAATTCTGACTCTATGTTAGATTGTATAGGCTGATACTTATAAAATAACCAAACAACAAATCTGCCTGCACATAACCGTTACGGCGAAGGCAGGTAAATTCAAAAAATGAAATTGACAACAAAAGTTATTCACACAAACCTGTATAGCCCCAAATTTTTTGTTGCCCTTTCTTTGTAAATGAATTTAAAACGGAATTCTCTGCCGGGATATTATGTATTGTTTAATAATTATCACGAAAATCCTTCTTTTTGGTGAGTTTTAAATCCTGCAAAATGGAGGCCTTGACGTTAATAGTGAAATTCCAGCTTTTCCGGGGTCCGATAGGAATCCAGCTAAAACGCATCTCCCAGCAATGCAAATTCCGGTAAAGGTCCACGGAAGTATAGGAAAGTTGTTTATCGGTGAAATCCCAACCCGAGCGGAATGAAAATTTCCAGTTAGGCGTAATGTTTATCTGTCCGGAGAAACCCAGGGTTTGTATCAGTTTTCTGCGGGGACTCCACCTTGTCACATTACCCGGTTTCAGCCGCTCATTAAAGGGTTGTAACAGTGTATTGGGAGAAATCCACAACTGATTCATAAAATCTTTTACATTCGAATAGGTAAAATGATAACTTAGATTTAGACTCCAGGAGACATTCCAATTCACATAATTTTCAGGATGATTCAAGATATTGTTTGCTTCCGATTCAGGCGCTCCTTTAAGAATTTTCTTTTCTTCTTCTGCTTGTTTTACGTTCTTCTTTTTTCCTTTATTAAAGTCTTTGTTACTCAGATTGAAGTTAAAGCTCAAATTCCACGAAGTATTATTCACTCTGAAAAGCCGGCGGTCTACCTGCCATTCTGTTTTGTTGATTGAATTGCCCAGAGAATCTGCTGCGTAGGGATACAACACGCTGGAGTACTGCATAGTAATTCCTTTCCATAAGGTTGTCCTCCCTGTGAGGTACAGATTTGACATTCTCAACGAATCCTTGGTGAAATCGTAATTTCCCGAAATAGTAAAATTCTGTATGAGCGAAATCTTTTTTAATCCCGTAATAGTATCTTTTCGGGAACGGACTTTAATTTCAAGACTATTGGCAAGGCTGAAATTGATATCACCAACTTTTCGTGTTCCCGGAGCTCCATACATGAAACCATCATATTTGGAATAGGTAACCGGGTTTCCATGCGCATCAAAATAACGACCCGTGTAGCCCCATCTCTTATTACCAAAATCGGGGACATAAGCAAATCCCACCGATGGTGTCATCACATGTCTGACAGCTCTTAAAAAACCTTTTTTGAAGCGAAGCATCCCATAAATTTTTGTGGAGAGGGAAGTGCTCATACTAAAATCGAACAGATTATTAAATCCGGGAATGGTGTCGATTGCTACATAGCCGCTGGTAGCAGAGGTGTCCACCCAGTATTTTCTCAGGCTTTTAAAGTACATACGGTCGGTAAAATTAATAGCGGTGCTGAGAGTAAAGTATTTAAGTACTTTTAAGGGAAGGCTGACGGGAATTCTGCTAATAATGCCGCTCTCCATATCATGAGAAAAGGTTGTCGGTTTGAAAAGCATGGAGTCGGTTGTATTAATGGTGTTTTTTGCTGCCATGGAGTATGAGATGCTGAGGCCGCCAAAAGCATTCTTCGAACCGCCTTTTTTGCTACGAAAGGGATAAAACTGGTTTACTGTAAAAGTGAGTTCGGGAAGAGTAACCTGTACCAGATGGGTTTTGGTATTTTGCCTTTGGCTGGCACTCATGGTCAGGAAATATTTTCCTGCCCAGTTAGTTTGGTAAGCAATACTCGACTGAAATTCGTTGGACAGATAAGTATTCACATTTACAGTATTGTATTTTACATAATTGCTGGTGAGAATATTTACATTGGCCGAAAAAGTACTGTTGGGGCGGGCTTTTGGATCCTGGATATAAGTCCATCTGATTCTGAAATCACTCGTTTTCGAATAATCAGGATCTCCTTTGGTGTTAATAATATTTTGTGCTACACCTAGCGACAAAGATCCGCTATATTTGTAACGCTTTTTATAAGTAAGAACCGGAGCCACTCTCCAACTACCTCCGGTAAAGATATCACCGGTAATTTTCAAAGTAAGGTAGTTGCTGGCGGCCCAGAAAAAGCCGCCGCCTTCGAGATAAAACCCGCGGTTTGCCGACTCGCCATAGGTAGGCACAATAAACCCGCTCTGTCGTTTGGGATTATTAGGGAAAATACCAAACGGCAATGCCAGCGGTACCGGAACTCCTTCTATTTCCATATAAACCGGTCCGGTAATAATAAGTTTTTTCGGAATAACCCGTGCTTTACCAAACTTAAACTCGTAATCAGGTGGTTGACGGTTACAGGTGGTAAAATAACCGTTTTTTACATTTACCGAGTTATCAGGCATTCGTTTTACAATATTACTGTACAAAAAACCCTGATCCTGCTTGGTGCGTACATCATGAATAATCCCTTTTTTACTCACGAAATTATAAGTGATATCTCCGGTTTTAAAAGTCTCATTCCCCTGTTTAAATACCGGTTTCCCTACAATTTTTCCGGTTGAATCTTTGACTCCTCTTGCAAAAATCGTATTGTTGTTAAAATTAACACGAATGAATGCTGCTTTTAAATCAATATCTCCATAAGTAACTTCCGCATTACCGTAAAGGTAAACTTTTCTGTTGGCGAGGTCCTGTACGATAGAGTCATCGGCATGACGAACCAGGTCAAACTCCAGGTTCATTGGAGGTGCTGGCTTAATTGAATCAATACGGGACACACTGTCTGCTTTTTGTAGCGTATCGGCATGAGGAAGAAAGGTTTTGCGGGCAGAGACTGACAAGCCGGATGCATCTGCACTGCTCATCGCTAAAATAAGCAAACAGAATAACCAAACGGATGTTAATAATTTACCGGAAAAGTCGTTCCTGAACAAAATGTTTCTTTTATTTTTGTTTAAAATAAATGCTTCGATGTCATCATTTGCAAATATAGGGTCAATATTTAAACCAAGCCTTTTCAACCGCAGGCTTTTCGCAACTATTATTTTGGCGGTTGTGATTTTGCTTTGCGGAAACGTCTATGCTCAGCGCGGTGTAAAAATTTCAACGATTGTGATTGATGCCGGACACGGTGGAAAAGACCCCGGCGCTTTGGGAAAGCATTCCCGCGAAAAAGATATCACACTGGCTATTGCACTGAAACTGGGTCATTATATCGAAAAAAATATGCCCGGGGTAAAAGTTATCTACACCCGCAAGACAGACCGGTTTGTTCCTCTTTACAAACGTGCTGAAATAGCCAATGAAAACCATGCTGACCTTTTCATCTCTATTCACTGCAATTCAAGCACAAGTCCGAAACCTTACGGCGCAGAAACCTTTGTGCTTGGTTTATACAAAAATAAAGCAAATCTCGAAGTAGCACAAAAAGAAAATGCAGCCATTATGTATGAGAAAAATCCGAAAAAATACAACGGTTTTAACAACTCCCCGGAATCTTATATCTCGCTTAGCCTTTTTCAAAATCCTTATCTTAAAGAGAGTCTGAACTTTGCCAATAAAGTAGAGCAACAGCTTAAAATCCAGGCAGGGCGAAAAGAACGGGGGGTCTTCCAGGCCGGATTTCTGGTTCTCTGGCGGACAACGATGCCCAGCGTTTTGGTGGAAACCGGTTTCCTGAGCAATCCGAAAGAAGAAGCTTTTCTTTTGTCGAAAACGGGCCAGGCTCATATTGCCTATGCCATTTACCGGGCATTCAGGGAATACAAAACAGAATTTGAAAGGGAAAACGCCCTGACAAATGTCAGCCATCCGGCAGCAATACACAGACATTCGGAACCGGTTAAAAATCGAGGTACGAAACCTGCTGTCGATTACAGGATACAATTTTATACGGCCTCTCATCCGATTCCTGATGCAAGCAAACGGTTTAAATCACTTCGGGGCATTGCTTACTACAAACGTAACGGTGTTTACAAATATACATCCGGACATTTTTCAAAATTCTCCCGTGTCTCTTCCCATCAATATTTTGTTCGGAGCAAAGGGTACCACGATGCTTTTATCGTTGCTTTTTACAAAGGGCAACGTATAAGTCTGCGCAAAGCCAAAGAAATTGAAAACGGGGGAACGTAAATATTTTATACTTTTGTTTGCAACATTTTGGCTATAAAATCGTTTTATGAAAAATCAGGATTGTGAAAAAATCTAGTGTTATTTATATTGGCGCCACCTTTATTTTGGCCATTGTTATTTTTGTGTGGGGATACAACTTTTTAAAAGGAAAAGATCTGTTTTCCAAGCAAATGATTTTGTACAGCCGCTATCATAAAATTGATGGGCTGGTTACGGCCAATCCGGTGTTGATTAACGGCATGCAGGTGGGGTCGGTAAATAAAATCTATTTTACTCCTGATCATTCCGGGGATTTAATGGTTGTTTTTTTGATTAAAGATCAATTTCCTATTCCCAAAAATACAGTAGCTCGCATTGTCAATGCTACTTTGCTCGGATCTAAGTCTGTTGACCTGAAACTTGGTAATTCCAAAGAGCTTGCACAAAGCGGAGACACACTTCGTGGTAGTGTGGAGGTAACCCTGAAAAATGAAGTTAATTCTGCGCTGGCCCCCATTAAAGCGAGTGTCGAAAAGATGCTCTTCAATGTAAATAATCTGGTAAAAAGTTTGTCCGGGCTGTTCTCAAAAAATGCAACGGGAAACCTGAAAAACAGTATTTCAGATGTTGCCGGAACACTTCATAACCTGAACATCACCTCGGCAGAGCTCAAAAAAATGATAGAAACCAATAGTGTGCATGTGAACCGAACCCTGGCTAATCTGGATTCTCTTTCGGGTGTTTTAAGCAGCAGCCGGGAAAATTTACGAGCTACGATCTATAATTTTAAAAATATCAGTGATACATTGTCGAAAGCGGATCTTGCCGGGACAATCCGGCAAACCAAAGCATCGCTGGAACATATCAACCAGTTGCTGGAGAAAATTAATAAAGGCCAGGGAACCATTGGTTCGCTGGTGGTTAATGACAGCTTATATATTGAGCTGAACAGATCGGCATTGGAATTAAACAAACTTTTAAAAGACATCCGCAAAAACCCTCATCGCTACCTGAAATTTTCACTATTTTAACAGGGGAACGGCTTTCTGCTTCTTTGTTTTTCTAAAAATATCATATTTTGAAAGGGGGCGCAAGGTTGCCTGCCATGAAAAACCTTTTAAAATTCTTCCGTCTTTCGGCAGATCTTTTTCCGGATACATTGTTTCCGATGCATTTTCAATGTAATTAATTGTCTTTATTTTATTGTTTTTCACTCCGATAGTCATATAGCTCGATTCCGCTTTATTAATTCCTATCAAACGTTTCTGATCATCTCTCACCCAGTAAATCGATTGGGCATTCCCATCTACCTTTACACGATAAATTTGATTATTGCGGAAATAGCCCACCATGTTTCGGCCTTTAATCTGGTTATAATTATCCAAACTGTCCAGCGAAATGATAAACGCCGTGTTAAAAAGAGTGAGTGAGTCCAGCTGGTTATTATGGATGGCAATGAAGATGGAATCACTTGTCAATTGATTTTTCCCAGTCCATAAAACAGGAGCATTGTAAAGCCGAATGGTAGAATCGCTCATAGCATAAGTTAGCGAATCACATTTCCCCTGTAGGCCCAACCTGTAAAAACGTACCGAATGATAAGCCAGCATTTTTTTTGCCTGATGTTGCCGATTGAAATATATCCATAAGGTGTCGGCGTGAAGAAACATCGAATCCTGTTGATTATAAATTATACCAACAGCACTATCGGTTACAAAAGTTACTCCTTTGTTGTTCCAAATTTCGGCCAAATGCCCTTTAACCAGTAGGTTATGCAGCGTATCCAGCACCCTGACATGACCAAAAGCACGTCCGAAACCAATATGGTTATTATAATGAATACTATCGGCTGTGAGCTGTTGCTCGCTGCCGGATATCTCGGGTCGTTTGCTCATTTGTACCACGCCGTCCTCTGTATTATACCATCCATCAACACCTTTTATGATACTCTTGTTTCCCTTGATAACGGTCGGCCCTCTGAAATAGGCTGTTTTTGTTATTGTGTTGTAAATAAGTGTATCCGCATAGGTTACCTGATCCGGATTGGTTAGAACCACATCCTTTTTAAAATAAAATATTTTAGTTTTTGTATTGTAATCTCCCCGCCGGCTTTTCAACACATTGGAACCGGAAACAATAGTTCCGCCCACATCATAGTATGCTACTCCGGTGATACGGTTAAAAACCAGATGTTCCGTGGTTAACACCGCCTTGGGATCTTTTAGTTTGACATTACCGAAAAGTTCACCGATACGCCGCTCTCCATCATAATGAAGCCTGTCACCATAAAGATTTAACGTATCATTTACATCGATATGTACATGCCCAAAAGCATCGAGACTTTTGGTTTTGTCATTCAGAAAAGCGCTGTCGCACAAAAAAAGTGTGGAATCCTGTTTTAGTTTTACATGCCCGATAAGTTGCTGAATATCCTTACTATACCGTGCATTATAGCGATAATGATCAGCATGGATGATATGAATAAGCGTTTTCTTTTGGGCAAAAGCCGGGGTAGTAACAAGCAGAAAAACGGCTACAGCAGGCAGGAAATACCGGACAAATGTTTGATAACGTTTACGCAAAGCCAAAACTTTTTACAAAAGTAGGTGAATTGCCGGAAGCTTTCAATGCTTATTTAATGTTTGTCCATAATGTCCGATTTCTTTGTTACGCTTGTATTTAAAACCGGAACAGACAAACGTGTTTCACTGTTGCAGGGAAATCAGCAACCCTTCTCCCGCATCCTCCAGCAGATCGAGCACCAGATCAAACCCTTCGTCGCCACCATAATACGGATCGGGAATGCCATCATAATACAAATGCCGGCTAAAATCAGTCATCAAATACAATTTTTTCAAATGCCGCGTATCGGGAGCCATTTGCCGCAGCTCTTTCAGATTTTCGCGGTCCATGGCTACAATATAATCAAATTCTTCAAAATCTGTTTCCGGATTTACCGGACGGGAAACAGAAGTTAGCCGGTAACCCCTTTTGCCGGCATGTTTTTGCATGCGCTGGTCGGCAGGCTCCCCTTCATGCCAACCGGAAATACCGGCAGAATCTATTTCAAAATCTTCGGAAAGGCCTTCTTTCTTCACCAACGACCTGAATACAGCTTCTGCCCCGGGCGAACGGCAAATGTTTCCAAGACAAACAAACAAAACCTTTTTCTTCATAGCGCTTTACCATTTTAACTCATGAATCTTAAAACCTTTGGTTTCATATCCATGAATGGTAATATTTTTGGATTTTTTGGCTTCCCGATAGGTAACAAAGCCATTTTCAATAATTTCAGCCTGATTAAATTTGGCCCAGAATAGATATTTTTCTCTGATAATTCTGTTAAAATGCCGTTGTAACTCATATTCTTTGAGCTGTTTTTTTATTGGACCGAAAAATACATGATAACCCTTTTTCCCGGTGCTATACAAATCGCAATAGCAGGAAGCATACACATAATAATAGATTTTTTTAGGTATCGGCGCCACTTTTGTTTGATAAGTAAAAACACCACCTGTTGAAGAAACGGCCTTTTTTGTCGTGTCAACTTGTACCGGGTCGTTCCTGTAAATTTTGGTATAAAAGCCATATTGAGACGACGTTCCGGATATCGGCACATCCAAATCGCCGTCCTGGACGTAATCGATCCTGGTTAAGACACTTCCACTCAGCCAGGTAAGATGCGCCTGAATATCGGTAAAAGTCTGTTGCGCCTGCAGCTGAACGCCCAAAGCAAGCAATACTACAAAAAGTGTCTTTTTTATCATAAGGATAGAAACAGTGATACGCTTTTCAAAATTAAACATTATTCTAAAATGAAACCTCCCCGCTGCAAGCGGACGGGGTATCAACCTAAAAAAATATGTTTCGCCCCAAGGAGCGGAGTATTTACTCATTTATCCCGATACGCTCCGCTATCGGGATTCGTTCAA
>VAOW01025664.1_pt1 | contig 14196 bp, 11 predicted proteins | sample 3393921 | NCBI WGS metagenome assembly VAOW01 (sample SAMN08290428, study PRJNA428436) | hydrothermal vent metagenome | isolation source: Deep-sea hydrothermal vent chimney | place: Indian Ocean: Southwest Indian Ridge | depth 2742 m m
ATACTCACGCCGTATCGTGGGCTGGTATATCAGCAAGCGCATGACGACAGACTTGATCTGTAAAGCGATAATAATGGCGTATAACTTGAGACGGCCACCGATTAACGATGAAAATTCTCTAAAAAAAGTGTCCGGTTGGACTTGACCAGTACATTTTCCAGTGGTATAGTTAAAGGCTTTAACACCAAAGTCAAAACTGACTACCAGAAAAGCGCATGGTTTTAGCACCTATCATGCGGCTGAAATAGCCTTGTATCATACGTTGGGGGCGTTACCTGTACCGGAAACCCGCCCACAAATTTTTCTGACGAGGCATTTATTTTAGCATTATTTCTCATCCAATAAGATAAAATAGCCACGATCCAGAGCATGCTGCATAGCAAAAAAACCTTCTCTTGCTTCTTCATACATTGTGCGCAAACCACGTAAGGCAGAAATATCATTACCGCTTATATTATCTGTGCTTTGTAATTTGATAACTTTGGCGAGGTATTTAGCCCGTAACCTTGCAACGGTTGTTGCAACATGAATAAAAGACTCTTTCGAAACACCACCCGTAATTTCTGAGATTTCTACTCGGTTAATACCCTTTATTTCATGCTCAAGCTCCTGAAAAAGTCGCCTGATCTCCACATCATCGGATGTTGATTCAATATGGTCATTCACCGTTCTAGTCAGCTTAGTCATTCCAGCCCTCTTAATTTACCAATAAATAAAAATAGTATAACCGAAATGCATCAATTACTATCAATAAAAGCTAATTATGCTCTACCGTCACAGAACACCATAATGACACCATGCTTCCGTAGCTTAACGATAAAACTTTATCGGCACCGCAGAAATTCAACATCAAACTTGTACGGAGTGATGTTTTACGCAAAAAAGCGCTACAGCCTAATCCTTATTAAGCCTAACTATACATCCATCAATGCCTCTCTGGATAAAAAACCAGGAAAGTTCAACTATTTGACTACCACTACTTTTTGTAACCCAGCGACTGATCTTATCCAGGGCTTCGAGCCAGTTCTTTTCTCCAGATAAGTCGCAGCCTGGCTTGCACTGGCAAAATCAGGATGGATATCAATCAGAATATAAACCGCATTACCTTTTCGATCAGTACGTACTGTCATCAAATCCGTCAGTTCTTTCTCTGTTTTAAATCTTTCCATGCTGGCCATTGTTTTACTGGCATAAACCTGTACCACATAATCAGTGATGGGCAAAGCCAGTATTTTTTGCGCCGATGTCATTTTTTTCTTATCTGCCGCTATAATAACATCCGGTGCAGGTATGGCTTCAGGCGGGGCCATAATCACAGGCTCGGGATCCGCGAGCAAAGCAGCATCTTTAAGGGTAACTGTAGATTCTGTCTTGTCCGCTGACACATGCGTTGCCCCTGCTTCATGCTTCGATGGCCAGGGCGAATTATTCGCTTCAGCCCAGGGTTTTGGTGTGCTGGCACAGCCGCCTAACCCTAATATTAGTAAGGTTATCGGTATGACTGCACGATTTTTTGTTGTTATCTCCATAAGCTTCCCCAACCAGTTAATTATTATGCTACAACTTTAATTGCCTAATTTTATTGATAATAATTGTAGTTCATTTTTTCAACATCAATACAAATTACTGTTTTTTGACACCACTAAGCTCAATGAATAAAAGCTGTAGTACGTGTATAGACCAGGGTTAATCGGTATACCACACACTACTTTCCCCACTAACCATCAGTGATATCAAGTATTCTCAGGCTTTTTATTGTGGCGCAAAAAAAAGGGGCCAAAGCCCCTTTTCTCATATCACATTTTTATATTACGATTTTTATATAAATAGTATCAGCTCGCTTCAACCGCATCAACTTCCTTCATACTTAGTCGGATACGACCCTGACGATCAATTTCAAGCACCTTAACTTTAACAACATCACCTTCAGTGAGTTTATCGCTGACATTTTCAACTCTTTCATCACAAATTTGCGATATGTGAACCAGTCCATCCTTGCCGGGCAAAATTTCAACAAAAGCACCAAAATCCATAATTTTCTTTACCGTACCATCGTATATAACACCAACTTCCGCATCAGAGGTAATCTGTTCAATGCGGCGTTTCGCTTCTTCTGCGGCGGCAAGATCACTGGATGCAATTTTTATATTACCGTCATCATCAATGTCGATGGTGGCACCAGTTTCTTCAGTCAGGCTACGAATAACCGCCCCGCCTTTACCAATCACATCACGAATTTTGTCTGGATTAATCTTAATATTCAGATACCGTGGTGCATATTTCGACATTTCAGAATTGACTTCAGATAAGACTTTATTCATCTCACCCAGAATATACAACCGCCCCTGTTTGGCCTGCGCCAGGGCTTTTTCCATAATTTCACGGGTAATGCCGTCAATTTTGATATCCATCTGTAGAGCACAGATGCCATCTGCTGGACCCGCGACTTTAAAGTCCATATCACCCAGATGATCTTCATCACCGAGAATGTCGGATAAAACAGCAAAACTATCGCCTTCTTTTATTAAACCCATTGCGATTCCGGCGACAGGTGCTTTAATGGGAACACCTGCATCCATCAGTGACAAACTGGTGCCACAGACAGAAGCCATTGAACTGGAACCATTGGATTCGGTAATTTCTGAAACCACACGGATGGTATAGGGGAATTCATCTTCTGTTGGCATGACACCTAATACACCACGTTTTGCCAGGCGACCATGGCCTATTTCACGGCGTTTGGGTGAGCCAACCATGCCCGTTTCACCAACACAATAAGGCGGGAAGTTGTAATGTAACATGAAGTTTTCACGGTAAGAACCTTCAAGTGCATCAATAATTTGTGCATCGCGGGCAGTCCCCAGTGTGGTAACGACTAATGCCTGCGTTTCACCACGGGTAAATAACGCAGAACCATGTGTCCTTGGTAACACGCCGGTACGTACCGTGATCTGTCTGACATCATCATTACTGCGACCATCAATGCGCTTTTCACCGGAAATAATGCGGCTACGTACAATTTTCTTTTCGAGTTCACCAAATGCCGCTTTCACATCATCAACAGACCAGCCTTCTTCACTGTCAGCCGCAGCCAATGCGTCTACAGCTGCATTACGTGCTGTTTTAACAGTATCCTGGCGTTCCAGTTTATTGGCAATCTGATAAGCCGAAGTGATGGAACCAGTAGCAATCTCTGTCATCCTGGCATCCAGAGATTCATCCACTTCTGTTGCCTGCCAGTTCCATGATGGCGTACCAACCTCTGCAGCCAGTTCTGAAATAGCAGTAATAACCACCTGCAACTGCTCATGACCAAACATAACCGCGCCCAACATAATGTCTTCAGACAGCGATTTCGCTTCTGACTCCACCATTAAGACGGCTTTATCTGTACCAGCAACAACCAGATCAAGTTCGGAGTCTGCCAGTACAGCCTTACCTGGGTTAAGAATATATTCACCTTCTCTGTAACCCACTCGAGCGGCTCCCAGGGGGCCAGCAAAAGGCACACCTGCAATAGACAATGCAGCGGAAGCACCGATGATTGCGGGTATTTCTGGATCAATCTCATCACTGATGGACACTACCGTAGCAACGATTTGCAAGTCGTGATAAAAACCTTTGGGGAAAAGTGGGCGAATCGGACGATCGATAAGACGACAGGTTAGCGTTTCGGCTTCACTTGGCCGTCCTTCGCGACGAAAAAACCCGCCTGGAATTTTACCTGCCGCATAGGTTCTTTCCTGATAATTTACTGTCATCGGAAAGAAGTCGCCTCGCGCATTGGCTTCTTTAATGGCGACGACGCTAACAAATACAACGGTATCGCCCATACTGATTTTTACTGCACCAGTGGCCTGACGTGCTATTTCGCCAGTTTCCATCGTAACAGTTAAATCGCCGTACTGAAATGTCTTCTTAATTGCTGTAGGTATCACTGTTTTATGTCTCAGATATTAAGTCCCGAATACGTTTATTCAGGGTTACTGTCATGCGAAAAATTAATTAGTGTACATCGAATTAAAAGAGTTACATTACAACCAGCTTTTCTATGTTTCTAATCAATACTTCTAACTAATTTATACGCGCGTCTAAACCTTGCTCACCAACAATTTAATAATACCATTCAATTCTGCACTCTGCTTCACAATATAGAACACGAAATCAAATAACAGATAAATAGCCTGATGACTTATTTAACGATATAAACTTTAACGACGTAAACCAAGGCTACTAATTAAGGTTTTGTAACTCGCAATGTTTTTACCTTTAAGATAATCGAGCAATTTACGACGCTGGTTAACCATGCGTAACAGTCCACGACGTGAGTGGTGGTCATGTTTATGCTCTTTAAAATGCTCAGTCAGTTGTACGATACGAGTGGTTAAAAGTGCAACCTGTACTTCAGGGGACCCTGTGTCACCATCTTTACGATTGTATTTTCCAATCACGTCGACTTTTTCTGCGGTCGATAATGCCATGTAAACTCCAAAAACTTCTATCTTCGAAAATAATAAAAAAGGTTCGCGATTTTATCACTTATCAATGCGACAAAAAAGCGCTGATTTGTATTTCTATCCAGGAAAGCAGAGCTAAATACCCGACCCGCTATGCTTTCAGCCAAAATTGGGACTAATTACCCGCTTTATGCAAGCCCGTCTATTCAGGCACAATCCTGAATCATACGGCGAGGCGCAACCAGACCATCATCCTGAATTTCACCAATACCCAAAAACTTACTGTGGTTATAAATTCTTACCCAGCCTTTGGTTGGCGCATGTGGTACCAGCACTGCCTGTCCCTGCCGCACATAAAAAGCAGCATCTGCGCCCAGCTGCACATCGGGCCAGTCGGCAACGCCACTATCAATAGATAGCAGACAGTTATCCAGCGCAGCCGTGCCTTGCTCTGCCAATGTTTCCAGTTGTGACAGAGTAATCATTTCACCTGAGTAGGGGCCGACACGTAACCGTCTAAGCGACACAATATGCGCACCCAGATCAAACCGAGCGGCGATGTCTTCCACCAATGTTCTCACATAGGTCCCTTTAGAACAGGTCACTTTCAGCTCCAGCACACTACTCTGCAAGCTGAGAAGTTGAATTTCATAAATAGTTACGCGCCGAGGTTTACGTTCAACTTCAATCCCCTGCCTGGCCAGTTTATATAAACGCTCACCATTGTGCTTTAGCGCTGAATACATCGGTGGAATCTGCTCGATCTCGCCCGTAAATTCAGCTAACAGCGCTTCAATATCGGCACTCTGGACATGACTGGCATCCTGCGTTGATAGAACATCACCTTCAGCATCGCCTGTTGTGGTACTAACTCCCAGCTGACAATGCAAATGATAGTGTTTATCGGCATCAAGTAAAAAGGCCGAGATTTTGGTCGCCTCTCCCATGCAGATGGGTAACATACCTGTTGCTAATGGGTCGAGGCTGCCCGTGTGGCCTGCTTTGGCAGCACCAAACAGACGCTTTACTTTTTGCAGCATTTGATTAGAACTGCCGCCCGATGGTTTATCGAAAAGCAATACGCCGTTAACAGCGCGGCCTTTATTTTTTCTTTTACCCACAAAAATATCTCAAAATCACGAATTATCTCGCTTTATATTATCCGCTGCCGCGCTGCCTGGTTTTACATCCGCAGCTGCATGATCAGATAACGTGTCATACTCCTGCGCCTGTTTCTTGTCATTACCAATCGCCTGACCAATCAGTTCATCCATTGCAGCGCCACGTATTACGCTATCATCAAGCACAAATTTAATCGTCGGTACAATGCGGGCATGAATCCGTCCAGCAATTAATTTACGCATAAAACCACTGGCACGATTAAGCGTGTCCAGAGTTTCGGCCTGTTGTTCAGGCTGAAGCACTGAACAATACACCACCGCATGGCTCAGATCGCGATTTACTCTGACTTCGGTAAACGACGAAAAACCCAGACGCGGATCTTTGATCTCACTATGTACAATTTCTGCCAGTTCACGGCGAAGCTGCTCTGCCATGCGCTGGTTACGCGAAAACTCTCTTGGCATGTCTTACTCAGACCTTACTACGATTATCATTGATTGCATGCTCGTCGGTTGCAAGCCTGATTACAGCTTACGCTCAAGTTCAATCTTCTCAAAGACTTCAATCTGATCACCCACCTGCACATCGTAATTTTTTACCGCAATACCGCATTCAGTACCACTGTTGACTTCCTTTACATTGTCTTTAAACCGACGTAACGATTCCAGCTCACCTTCAAAAATAACCACGTTATCACGCAACACACGTATTGGCGCATCCTTCCTCACCACACCTTCAGTTACCAGCGAACCCGCTACCTGACCAAAAGCTGGTGATTTGAACACTTCCTGCACGGTTGCCATACCCAGAATCTGTTCGCGATATTCGGCGCGTAACATACCTGTAAGCGCTTTTGTCACTTCATCAATTAATTCGTAAATAATGCTGTAATAATTCAGTTCGACGCCACGTTCTGCTGAAGCACGTCTGGCCGAAGCATCTGCACGTACATTGAAGCCAATTACAATCGCATTCGATGCGGCTGCAAGGCTAATATCTGTTTCATTTATACCCCCCACACCAGAACCAACAATGCGTACATCAACCTGGTCATTATCCGCTGCCAGCTTCAGCAATGAGTCACTAATCGCATGTAAAGAACCTTGCACATCAGCTTTTAACAGAACATTAAGCTTCTTGACTTCACCTTCTTTCATCTGATCGAACATTGAATCAAGTTTATTTGCCTGTTGCGCCGCAAGCCGTATGTTACGTTTTTTCTCCTTGCGTTTTACCGCCACATCTCTGGCTGTTCGCTCATCTTCCAGTACCAGCATTTCATCACCGGCATTGGGCGTATTGGAAAGCCCAATAACCGCTACCGGAATAGATGGCCCAGCCGACTCAATCACTCTGCCCGACTCATCAAACATGGTTCTAACGCGACCAAAGTCCTCGCCAGCCAGCATAATATCGCCTTTTCTTAAAGTCCCTTCCTGAATCAGTACAGTTGATGTTACACCACGGCCTTTGTCTAGCGATGCCTCCAGCACCACACCTTTAGCAGGACCATCAACGACCGATTTAAGCTCTAGCAAGTCAGCCTGCAACAGTATCGCATCAAGCAATTCATCAATGCCCTGACCAGTATGCGCAGAGATATTAACAAAAATATTTTCGCCACCCCAGTCTTCAGGAATAATTCCATAATTACCGAGTTCATTTTTCACCCGATCAGGGTCGGCACCTTCTTTATCCATCTTATTAATCGCAATAAGGACAGGCACGTCAGCCGCTTTGGCATGTTGCACGGCTTCAACCGTTTGTGGCATCACACCATCATCGGCTGCCACCACAATAACCACAATATCGGTTGCATTTGCCCCACGCGCCCGCATACTGGTAAATGCAGCATGCCCCGGTGTATCTAAAAAGGTGACCATGCCTTTACCTGTTTCAACACGGTAGGCACCAATATGCTGAGTGATACCACCCGCCTCACCCGAAGCAACTTTTGACTTACGGATGTAATCGAGCAATGATGTTTTGCCGTGGTCGACGTGCCCCATAATGGTTACAACGGGCGGTCTGGCTTTTTCTTCATAACCAGAAGTATCGCGCGCCAACAAGGTTTGTTCATAATCATCTTCGTTGACAGTAACAATTTTATGTCCCAGCTCCTCAACAACCAGCACGGCAGTATCCTGATCAATGACCTGATTAATCGTTGCCATCACTCCCATTTTCATTAAATGCATAATGAGTTCAGCGGCTTTCATCGACATGCGTTTGGCTAGATCATCAACAGTAATCGTTTCTGGAATCACCACTTCATGCACAATTGGGGCAACCGGTCTTTCAAACGCATGTTTAGTATCAGCAACAACCGTTGATGATCTTACGCGCTTACCTTTTTTCTTCTTACGACGGTCAGACACTGACACATGAAGCTCTTTACGACCATACAATGTTGGCTCTTTTGTATTTCGCGTTGACGTTTCTGCCTTGCCTTTTTTTGATGGCGTTTTTTGTCGACGTGTTTCTTCGGCCTGCACAACATCCGGTGTAACCACTTTTGCCTTGGCCGTAGATTTTTCTTTTACTTTAGATTTCTTTTTACCCTGATTTTCAGCAACCGTAGCTTCTTCTACCTTAAGTCGTGCCAGACGCGTCTGTTCATCTAGCTCAGCCTGCTCACGTTCCCCTGCACGCTTACGTTTTAACTCGCGTTCAGCTTCGCGTTCAGCTTCGCGTTTTGCCTGGTCTATACGTAATTTTTCCAGCTCAGTTAGCTCAACCGGCTGTTCAGGTTTGGCTTCCGCTTCGTCAACGACGGCAACAACTGGGGCAACCGGACGCGAGATACTGCGTTTACGCCGCACCTCAATAGCAACCGTTTTACCCTGAGCGCCACCAGCGCTCATTTTTAACTCACTAACAGACTTACGCTTAAGCACTATCTTGCGTGGTTTGATGTCACCTTGTGCATCGGATTTACCGTGCAGCCCACGTAAATGCGACAGCAAGCGAATTTTATCTTCATCTGATACCAGGGCTTCAGGGCTATCAATGGATAAACCCGCACTCTTTATCTGCTCAAGCAAATGTTCGACGGGTGTTCCGACGACACTTGCAAGTTGTTTTACTGTTACTTCAGCCATTCAATCAATCTCGCCTTTATTGTTCTTCAGACTCAAACCACGGAGCACGCGCTGTCATAATCAATGCCGCTGCACGCTCCTCATCCATACCATCCATTTCCATTAATTCATCAACCGCAAGTTCTGCCAGATCTTCCATGCTACATAAACCTTTTACCGCAAGAGCATTGGCCAACTTTTTGTCCATACCCTCCATTTCAAGCAGATCTGCTTCGGGCTGGTTATTTTCAATCACTTCCTCTGTCATAATCGCCTGGGTTAATAAATAATCACTGGCGCGGCTACGTAATTCTGCAACGATATCGCCATCAAACTCTTCAATACTCAGCAGTTCGGCTTCCGGCACATAGGCAACTTCTTCAATAGTAGTAAAACCTTCTGCCACCAGAATTTCTGCCACTTCTGCATCCACATCAAGATGTTCGGTAAATACCAGTAGAAACTTTGCGCTTTCTTCCGCATTTTTAGACTCTGCTTCCTGCTCCGTCATCACATTTAGCTCCCAGCCTGTTAATTCACTGGCAAGACGAATGTTCTGACCGCCACGGCCAATTGCCATGGCGAGATTCTCTTCATATACCGCAATATTCATACTGTGTGCATCTTCATCAACAACCAGTGACAATACTTCGGCTGGCGACATTGCATTGATTACAAACTGCGCGGCATCTTCATTCCATAAAATAATATCAACGCGCTCGCCACCAATTTCATTCGACACCGACTGCACACGCGAGCCGCGCATACCTACACAGGCACCAACGGGATCAATGCGGCTATCCAGTGTGCACACAGATATTTTTGCGCGTGAACCAGGATCACGCGCACCGCCCAGAATTTTGATTAACCCTTGATCCACTTCAGGCACTTCAAGCTTAAACAGTTCAACCAGAAATTCTGATGCAGTCCGACTAATAAATAGTTGCGGCCCTCGGGTTTCAGAACGCACTTCTTTAAGATAGCCACGCAAACGATCACCAGGGCGCACCGCCTCACGCGGGATCATGTCTTCACGCGGTATAAAACCTTCCACACCACTACCCAGATCGAGATAAACATTACCCCGCTCAACCCGTTTTACCGTCCCCATCATCAACTCGCCTTCGCGCCCCTGATAGGCCTCTACAATACGTTCACGTTCCGCTTCACGAACCTTTTGCACAATGACCTGCTTGGCTGTCTGAGCGGCAATACGGCCAAATTCAACTGATTCAATCTGTTCTTCGATGTATTCCCCCGACTGTATTTCAGGGTCGTCGAGCTGCACTGCTTCCAGGGTAATTTCGCCCAGGGGATTTTCCATTACCGTTTCGTTGTCAAGTACCAACCAGCGACGGTAAGTATCGTATTCGCCAGTCTCACGATCAATATCAACACGTACTTCAATGTCTTGACCATGCTTTTTGCGGGTCGCAGTTGCCAGTGCAGCTTCTATAGCACCGAATATAACTTCCTTATCAACATTTTTCTCATTTGAGACAGCATCAACAACATAGAGGATTTCCTTGTTCATAGCGTTCCACACTCAAGATTTCTTTTATTCATCATAACTATATTTTTTAAAATAAATTAACGTTTTTGTTCAACCGTTTTAAATTTGACCTGTCTTAGAATTGCGGTACCAGTCTGGCTTTATCAATGGCTGTTATCGGCAGTGAAATTTCTTCAACATCCGTTTCAATTACGACTGTTTGCTCATCCACACTTACCAGACGGCCCTTAAAATTGCGTTGCCCAGCCTGCGGCAGAGAGGTTTTTATCTTGACCACCTCGCCAATAAATTGCTGATAATCTTGCAGTCGTTTTAATGGTCTGTCTAACCCGGGCGATGACACCTCCAGATTAAACTGCCCCCTCACTGGATCTTCGACATCAATCAGCGCGCTTATCTGACGACTGACTGCTGAACAATCATCAATATTAATACCCGATGCTTTATCTATATACAAACGTAAGACACCATGCTTCGAATTAGGGAAATGCTCAATCTCAATCAATTCATATCCCATGCCTGTTACTACAGGCTCAAACAGCCCCCATAATTGCGATAAATCCTGCGCCATATCTTTCTTCAGCCAACCTTACGCTGCATAAAAACAGTCAAAAAATTTTCTTCGGTAACAAAAAGGCCCCGTAAAACGGAGCCTCTTCCAGAATTCCTGCCGTATTGTTAATGCAAAATACCGCATCAATCACTACACTACCAGGAAAATAGATTTTAGTAGCGAGCCGACACTGCAACAGTATTCACCTTCAAATATACTGCTTACATATAACTTCTAAACCGCTATCAAAAAAGCGCGTTACTTTTATATGAGGGCATCCACGCTTCAATGGCGTTATTATACCAGCAGTCACCCTCATTCCACAATAGAACATCAGCTAAAATGCCCACGCAAAAGCAAAGAACATCGTTCACTACAAGAAAACACATTATATTCAGCCAGTTAGAAAATAGTCGGCAAAGCAAAACATCCGGCAGACACAACGGTGTCAGCTGGATTTGCCCGCAACCGAGTTCGAGAAGTGTACGGTTCAACCCTCGCCAGACGCTTTCTTTCGAGAATTTTCATAGTTAATTGGACTGATCACCGTTTGCAGTATGCCGCCTCACGAAGCTGTAATACCAGGCCGTGCAGATGCAGCTAGTTTCAAACTTATTGCGCCATTTAAACCGCTCAGTGCAAATGATTGCTGTGAACGCCTGAATGAATTGTCTTACTGATTTTTGGATCTAAAAAATTAAAATGTATAACCGCATCAAAAAGCGGGTTTTTTTTAATTTTGCATTTATTGTCATCGTATTTATCACTCTTAATGACTTCTTGTTCCGCTAATCCCAGGAATACTAAAAAGCGCTTATACGCCCTAAAAAAATAACAACGCCGCAAATCTTCTTCTGGAGTGGAATAAGATGACTCATCCATTTCATCAACCACCATAGGGAAGGCGCGTAGAAAATCAGCTTCATAGACAGAAGTAAACGTCATTTCTTCGCCATGCTGCTTTAACAGATACAGGGTAAATAAAAACGACTGTTGTATAAATGGAACATCACTGTAGTAATCCCAGTAGCCCCAATTAAACTCACGACAATAGGTTTTAAAAATAATGGGATAGAGTCCTTTTAATCCTGATTTGCTAGCTATCTTTTGATATTTTTTAGTCAAATAGAAACGTCCTTTGGCTTTACGAAGGAAGCCTGCCAACTCAAGTACAATACGCGCCACATGCAATTCAAAAAAATCATCTTCTTTATTCACCTTGTGAAAGGAAGAGAAAATATCATCCGCATATAATTGACTGTAATCGCTCCATATTTCTCTACAGAGTTTTTGAGGTAGAGAGCCTTTAACTTTTGTTGCTTGCAAACCTTTCTCATCAATAGCTGAAATAATACCCTCCATTAACATCAAAACAGGAGCATCCGGCTCGATGGGCAATGGGTCAGAAAACTGAAAAAGTTCAGGGGTGTCAAAAGCAAAATACAGCATTCGATAAACTTGATTTGAAGACAACCCAAGGAAATCATCTTGTACTTTCTGATTTTGTTTTGCCATAAAGGTATCAGCTGCTGCCTGCACCTCTTCTATTGAGTCAAATTCTTGACCCGACAACAAATCACTTAATTCATCATTTGCTGCGCGCGCGACTGATAAGCAACAATGTTTATATTTTTTGCCGCTGCCACAAGGGCAAGGATCATTTCGGCCAGTTTTCATTTGCTAAATTCCCGACATTTCAATTATCTTCAACTCTAACCCCTCAAATAGCGAGCCTGCCTTAACCATTGTTTCGCAAAATGCCTTATGTAGCACATCGAGAGATACGGCCAGTTTTTCTGAGGGTTTTGCCCTTTATCGCTTGGTTATTCACTTTTTAAGCTGTTGAATATATCGCTTATCGTGTTATCTTCTTGTTCATGCGCACAAGATACAGCGGCAAAGATAAAAGGGAAATGCCGACTATTATGGACAAATTTGTTCGTCGTGTACACCGAACTTATGGCCTGGTTACCCTACGCGTCAATTGATGAGGGAACCGAAACAGAACATTACTGTCACAAGGCGAGTTATTTGAGGAAACAACTGTCTTGAAAAACACCGGTTTCAACTACTGTGAAAGCACAGGATTGATGAACCCGATCAGCTTGATATACCATAACCAAAAAAAGGCGAATAGCATGAAAAAAATAATTTCGATTCTATTGATGAGCACATTACCCGCATTTGCATTTGCAAGTGGCGGGCATGCAATGGAAGGTCATAAGCACGCCCCCCACGGCATGAATGCGATGGTTCACGGGAATGATGCAGCTGATGTTGGCAAGCCCGGCGATTCAAAAAAAATTGATCGCACTATCCATGTAACGATGCATGACACCATGCGATTCACACCGGATTACATCAAGATTAAAAAGGGGGAAACCATACGCTTTGCAGTGCACAATGCGGGCAAAATCCAACACGAAATGGTGATTGGCACGATGGTCGAGCTGAAAGAGCATGAAGCAATGATGCGCGCGAATCCGACGATGCACCACGTTGACCCAAACATGATTTCGCTAGCTCCGGGTAAAAAGGGCGAAATTATCTGGCAATTTGATAAAGTAGGCACATTTAATTTTGCTTGCCTGAGGCCGGGCCATCTTGAGGCGGGAATGAAAGGCAAAATCGTAGTTAAGTAAGCCTTAATCAAGTAGACTGCATTCTTTGTCATACTTTGTCATACTTTGTCATAGCTGAAAATGCAGTCTACCCCTCTGTACTCATGCAATGCTTAACATAAGCTGAATAACAGCTTCCAGAGAGTGTGAATTATTCTGTGTAGCTGCCCTGGTTAAATTTAATCAGTTAAATGTTCTTCAAATTCAATCCTAAACCTGTTCAGTGATTCTATCGCGTTCGTTGTGTAGATGACTTTGCGTATATCCTGCGGGTAATTAGTCGATCCTGAAAGACTCATCCCAAGCCTTCAAGCAACTACTATATTACATCGAAGAAAAAATATTTCCAGCGCAACTTTCATTTGTTTTAGTTTTTTAAGCCAAAAAACAACCTCCCTCACCCACTTTTTAAAGTTGAACGCAGCCGCTACCATGACCAGGTTGATTTGGTCGCCGGTAAAGCCCTTCAGGAATTCTGAGGACAGTATACCTACTTCATAACCACTGTTGATTTCGGTTTTACAAAACGTCAATATATTCTTTACTAAAAAATTGCTACAACGGGAGATGAATGGCCAGGATGTTAAAAATGATTAATAAGTATACTGTCCCTAGAATTGGAATTGGAATTGTGTCCCCAGAATTGCACAGTGCACAGACAGCCTTTACATGAAGGGCAAATGGTATATACTGTTGATATATTAAGCTCCCAAAGAGGAAAGTCTATGCCAACTGCCAAGCTGTTTCTCAATGGTCGATCACAGGCCGTTCGTTTACCTAAGGAATTCCGTATGCCGGGAACAGCTGTCAACATCTCGCGTGATGGAAACAGGGTTATTCTTGAGCCCAT
>VAOW01003548.1_pt1 | contig 14165 bp, 17 predicted proteins | sample 3393921 | NCBI WGS metagenome assembly VAOW01 (sample SAMN08290428, study PRJNA428436) | hydrothermal vent metagenome | isolation source: Deep-sea hydrothermal vent chimney | place: Indian Ocean: Southwest Indian Ridge | depth 2742 m m
AACCTACGAAAACTACAGATGTAAGGGGCAAAGTTTGCCCTTACCCTATTCTTGAAACTAAAATGGCTCTGAAATCTATAGATAGCGGAGAACTTTTAGAGGTATTACTTGATGCAAAACTATCATAAGAAGAAACCCTGCCTTCATATTGCAAAAAGTTAGGGTATGATCACGAAGTTATTGAAGAAAGTGGATACTGGAGATTTTCTATAAAGAAAGCTTAATAACCTTTGTGTACAGACTATAAAGTAAAAGAGGTTATAATGCTTCAGGCACTAAGTAGAAGGCTGTATACCTGTCCCAATTCTTCTAGATTTTTTAAGGCGCTTCTGGACTTTCATGTCGAAGGAGTTTATCCTCGCTATCAAGCCCTTGAAAATATCCAATGCCTCCAGATACACCCTCTGCACAAGCTTTTTCCTCTTCCGTCTGCGTTTGAGCTTTTGCTCGTACCGTAACTCCGCTAAAATTATAGGTCATCAACGTTCTCCCACAGGCTCAGCTTCTGCTTCATTTGCCCCACCTTCTCTTCAAGCTTTTTATTCTCCTTCTTCAGCTGTTCTATCAGTCTGTCTCTATCGGCAGTGTACTTCGAAAGAGCTTCTTTAGTCTTGGTTTTAAATTCTCTCAACTTCTCGTCCTTTTCCTTCCTGTAAATATCAAGCTCTGCCTTCAGTCTATCGATTTCCTTATTTAGCATAGCAAATTTTTCTCTATACATTTCAACTGTTTCATCAAGAGCACTCACCTTTCTAAGTTCCTCCTCAACTCCAGCCTCCCTTTTCTTCAGTTCAATCTCTTTTTTATCCAGTTCGCCCTCACTTTCAAGAGATTCTCTCTCAAGTTCATTTAACCTCTCCTTTATTCTTTTATTCTCTCTCTCAAGGTCTTCCTTTCTTGAGAAAATCTTAGCCTTCTCATTATCAATATCATCAATAGTTTTTTTGAATTTTTCTGTCATGTTTCTATATTTTTTTACGTAGAGGCTTAAAATCAGAGAAATCAATACAAAGAAAGCTACTACTGCAATTTGGATTTCACCAAACCTTGCCCCTGCTATATTTAAATCCATTCCATCACCTAAAGATTATCTATCTCCATGAGCCTTATTTTTTCTCTAAGCTGTTTGTTTTCCTTCTTAATAATATCCATTTCAGCTTTGATATCTGCTATCTCTATTTCTTTTTCCTTTGTAATAGTCTCTATAGCCTCCTTTGTTTTGAGTTTTATCTCCTCTATTCTTGTATTAAGAGATTTCTCAAGTTCTTCCTTCTCTCTTTCTACTCTGTTTAACTCAAGCTCCTTCTCCCTCTCAAGTCTCTCCTTAAGTTTTTCAATATCTTGCTCCCTCTCAGTGCTTATCTCCTCAATCCTGCCTTCAAGCGAGTTTATCTTTGTTTCATAATCGCTACGTCTTCTCTCTATTTCCTTCTGAGCATCGAGAAGTTTCATATCGTATTTTTTCTCAAGATTCAGAAGCTTTTCCTCATACTCTTTCCTTATTAAATCTTTATCTCTGGCAAAGCTCAGCTTAAACTCTTCAACTGCCTTCTCTTTCTCAAGAATTTTCTGTTCTGTCTGTCTTTCAATTATTTCCTTCTCTCTTTTAAGTTTCTCTTCCTGCTCTTTCATTTCATCTTTGAATTCGCCCATTTTTTTCCTGAGAAACTCTATTTCCTCCTTGAGAGCCACTACCTTCTCCAATTCTTTTCTGCTTTCTTCAACTTCCTTTCTGGACTCTTCCTCCCTCCCTTTAATCTGCTCCAGCTCCAGTTCCAGTTTCTCCCCGACCTCCATATTTTTCTTTTCAAAAGTTTCTTTCTCTGACTGGAGCGCTTCTATCTGCCTCAAAAGTCTGGTTTTTCCTTTATCTTCCATCTTCAAAAGTTTCCTGTTCGGCTTATTTCTTCCCCTTCTAACTAAAAGCAGGAGGATAATAATAATAAACACTGCTGCTGCCACCACAGCATAAATCATATTTCCTGTCAAAAAGTTACCAGAATTGTAGGGCAGATTTAAAACCATAAGTTACTGTATTACTTTCCAGGTTAAATAAACCTTACGTTTCTCCACTCATTCAGATATGAAATACCACAAATATCAATAACGTCTGGAAAAGCTTTTATAATATGCAATGAAAGAGATTATATAAATGTGGGAAGAAATCAGCCAGGAATTTAAAAATTACCCCTACCAGAAGAAGGTTGCTCTTTTTTTATTAAGTAAGGGGTTAAGAGTCAATAAAGAAGCTAAAATATGTCTGGAGAAAATTGAGATTCCTCATGTAAAAATAGCCAGAGTACTTCAGATTGATAGAAGAGTTGTGGATGCAACTGCAAAGAGAATAAAGGATAGAGAAAAACTCTTCAGGATATTCTCAAACCTGGATACTATTCCATTTCTTAAGAATGTTGCACTTCATATAGGTCTCAACGTTCTTATTGTAACCCCTCAGGATGCTTCAAAGCCCGGAATAATGGGTAATGTAACATCAAAACTGGCTAAAGAGGGTATTCCAATACGCCAGGCTATTGCCGATGACCCGTATTTAACTGAAAATCCAAAACTCACTATAATTACTGATATTGAGATAAGAGGTGAAGTCCTGAATGAGCTGAAGAGGATAGAAGGTGTCAAGGAATTAACAATATTTTAAATCATCCAAGAAGTTATTTCCCAGTGGAGCTTTTTCATCCTTTCCACTGCTGGATGCTTTTTTCCAAGCTTTTTCTCAAAAAGTTTTATATTCTCATCAAAGCTGGTTCTTTTTGACCCGACAGTAATATTGTCGGCATATGCAACGATTTTTTCTTCAGGTGTTTCTGGCATATAGTCACCAGTTGGGAGTCCAAGAGCTATAGCTTCATCAGACGTCAACCCTGCACCAACATGGCGTCTGATTATATTCACAACCCTATCATCCAGCCCAAGATTCTCTGCCAGTCTCGCTCCCTCTGACACATGTGTTATATCATGAGTAATACTCCTTCCAATATCATGCAGCATTGCTCCAGTAAAAATAAGCTCTTTATCCACCGGGATTTTAACTCTTTCCGCTATTTCAAAAGAAGTATCTGAGACAGCCTTTAAATGTTTAATAACCCCTGAATCAAGCTTCAACTTTTTGAGAATTTCCTCTGGCTCCATTCGATAGTTCCTCTTCAAGTCTTTTAACCTCACCTTCAAGACTCTTGACCATTTCATTATTATCAACATATTCAAGAACCCCGTTACATCTGGGGCATCTAAACTTATAATCGGTAGCTCTGTCAAATGGAACCTTGGTACTGTCTGACCTGCACCTGAAAAAAACATTATTCTGTTCAAAGTCCAATCTTTTCTCCATCTCTTTAAGTTTTTTTGTCTTCAGCGTCTTTATTATATCATTAACCTTATTTAAATGCAAAGTCCATGTATAAATATACCACCCAATCTCTCTATCTTTTGTTCGGTTGTAACTGGCTATTCTATACTCATATAATTTATATAGAGCTCTTCTTACTGTATTCAGCCTTAAACCTGTTTCTTCTGAAATCTCTTCATCTGTAGCTTTCTTTTCCATCAGAGCATAGACTACATCTATACTCTCCTCATCCAGAATCTCTATTAACAGATCCTTTACCTCTGGATCACTGAGAAGTGATTTTATATTATCCAATCGGTCATCCTCCAGTTTAAATTATGAACTTAAGAGAATATAAATTTTTGTTAACTATAATATCTTATAAGGTTAACCAGAATAACTCTATTTTGACCAGGTGATTCAATGCAGAGAGCACTGGATATACTTAAAAGAGATGCAAATGGATTTCTTGAACTTCCGAGGGTTCAACTTGAACCAAAGTTAACATTCTCAAAAAATCTATTCATACCTGTAACAAATGCATGCAGAAACTCTTGCTCCTACTGCAGCTTCAGACTGGGAAAAACATATCTTCTGAGCAGAAGCAGAGTAACGAAGATGCTGGAAAAGGGAAGAAAGTATGGATGTAAGGAAGCACTGTTTACTCTTGGGGAAAGGCCTGAGAGCAATAAAGATGTGAGTAAAAAGCTGAAGAAATGGGGTTACTCCAATATTTCCGAGTATCTCTATGAACTATGTGAAATTTCTCTCAGCATGAAACTCCTTCCACATACCAACCCGGGCTCTGCAGATTATGAAGAACTGAAGATGCTCAGAGAGGTAAATGCCAGTATGGGTACCATGCTTGAAAATGCAAGCCCGAGACTTTCTGAACAGGATATGCCACATGAAAATAGCCCGGGAAAGCATCCTGAAGAGAGAATTAAAGTTCTTGAAGCTGCTGGAAAACTTAAAATACCCTTTACCACAGGCATTCTGGTTGGAATTGGAGAAACTTCCGAGGAAATTGCATTATCACTTGAGGTTATCGAAGGATTAAATAGGAAATACAAACATATCCAAGAGGTTATTGTTCAGAACTTCAAGCCAAAGAAGGGAACCCCCATGGAAGATTATAAAGAGCCAGATATTTTTAAAATGATTAAGGTTGTTCGTGCTGCAAGAGAAGTTCTGACATCTCCTGTTCAGGTTCCACCAAATCTTAATACCCACACCTATCCCATCTTTGTGCTTTATGGCGCCTCTGACTTTGGAGGAGTTTCACCAGTTACAAAGGATTATATAAATCCTGAAGCAGCCTGGCCAGATCTGGAGGAGCTTTTTAAAGCTTCTGAAATGCTTGAACTCGAACTTAGAGAGAGGCTTCCAGTATACCCCAAATATATAAAAGAAAGGTGGTACTCAGATAGAGTTGGTGAAGTGATAAATCTTTATGCTGATGACGAAGGTATGGTAACTGGTCAATCACCCCCGCTAAAGCAGGAGGGTTGTTCCGTGAGGGATAAGGGTAATAGATTGATATAGGAGGCATAGGAATATGCAGCAGTTATTGGTAGAGTTAAAGAACACACAAGGGGCTCCTCCTCAAGTCCCCTGCTATTGCTATATAAGTGTGGCATTTAACAGAGAGGAAACTCTCAGTGTGCTAGTACTGGCCAATAACAACTCCGAAGAGGACCTACACTCTGACAAGAGTAGACAGGACTTGCGAGTCCCTGTCATAAATATGCATATGAAACCGTGTTTACCTGATAGTGCGAGAAACAGTGAGAAGGTTGAGCTTCCTGCTGGTTCGGATTGGATTAAAATTATAATTTTTAAAGAGGTGAAAAGGGCAATTCCTCCATCCATTGAAATGGGTGATCTCCTTGCCCAACTATTATGAATAAATCGCTGGAGATTGACGAAATCCTTAAAAAAGCTCTTGAAGGTATAAGGTTAAGCAAAGAGGATGCCCTTGCTCTGCTCAGCCTCACACCTGAGAAAGTTTTCGATGCAGGAAAAGTTGCTGATAGAATAAGGGAAAGAAAAACGGGGAATTATGCCACTTATGTAGTTAACAGAAATATTAATTTCACAAATATATGCGTTGGGAGCTGTGCCTTCTGTGCTTTCAGAAGAGATAAAAATAGCAACGATGCCTACTTCTACACTGTTGAGAAGATTGTTGAAAAGGCAAAGGCTGCAGAAGCCCTTGGCGCTACTGAGGTGTGCATTCAGGGAGGTTTGCACCCCAGACTGAAGATTGATTATTATGGTGATATACTCAAGAATATAAAAGCAAAAACCAGTCTCCATATCCATGCTTTTTCTCCAATGGAAGTTTTATATGCCTCCAATAACAGCGGGCTTGATATTAAAGAAGGCCTCAGATATCTTAAGGATAGGGGTTTGGATTCCATGCCAGGTACAGCCGCAGAAGTTCTGGTGGATGAGATTAGAGAAGAGATATGTCCATCAAAACTGTCCACAAAGGAATGGATTGATATTATAAAAACCGCTCATTCTCTAGGTATTCCAAGCACTGCAACATTACTTTACGGACATATTGAGGAAAATAAAGATATTGTTGAGCATCTGAACATAATAAGAGACATTCAAGATAAAACAGGTGGCTTTACTGAATTTGTGCCCCTCTCATTCATACACTTCAAGACCGATGCCTTCATAAAGAATAATAGCAGGGCAGGGGCAACCGGCTTTGATGAATTAAAAATGTATATAACTTCCCGTCTGTTCCTTGACAATTTTGATAATCTGCAGGTTTCCTGGGTCAAGCTTGGCAAGAAGCTCTCCCAGCTTATGCTGCGCTTCGGAGCCAATGACCTTGGCGGCACACTTATGGAAGAGAATATATCAAAAAGTGCAGGGGCTGAGTATGAAATGTTATCAGAAAAGGAGATTGAAAGGTTAATTATCGATGCAGGTCTGGAGCCCAAGCAGAGGGATACCCTTTATAATATTATCAGATAATTTCATTATTATGAATTCTTTTAAAGACTTTGCAATCAGGCTGGCAGAAAGCTCCGGTGAATTTCTCCTCCAGAGTTTCAAAAAGGATGAGACTCTGATATCAGCCAGAGGGTTATCAAAGGAAATAACTACAGAGTATGATATAGAAAATGATAGATTTATAATAAAAAAGATTTCTGAGACCTTTCCTGAGCACAGTATTCTTACCGAAGAAAGCGGTTTTATTGATAGGAATAGTAAATATACATGGATTGTTGACTCTCTTGATGGAAGCAGTAATTTTGCTCTTGGAAATCCTTTCTTCTCTATATCCATTGCCCTTATGAAAGATAAAAAACTTACCATTGGTGTGATATATGCACCTTATCTCAGAGAGCTTTACACTGCTGAAGCTTCCATGGGTGCTTTTTTAAACGGAAAGAGAATAAATGTATCTCTGGTGGACAGCCTTGATAGCAGTTACCTGTTAACCTGTGAGGGAGGAGAGAAGAGCAATGCAAAGATAGCTAGAATCAATGCACTACTTCATCCAGGAGTAAAAGACCTGCGCAAGCTGGGTTCAGCTGCTATTGAGGGTGCTTGGGTTGCTTCTGGACGGGCAGAAGCATATATTACAACAGGTATATACCCCTGGGACATAGCCGCAGCTGTACTTATTGTCAGAGAGGCAGGAGGTAAGGTAAGTAATTTTGAGGGTAGAGAATGGAAGCCAGAGAAGAGTAATATTATTGCGTCCAATGGAAAAATCCATGAAAAATTAATTGAACTACTCATACCTCAGGGCTTCGGCAGGATTTAACTTTGCAGCCCTGTAAGCTGGATATATGCCAGAGATAACACCAATAAACAGAGAAAAACCAAGGGCTAAAATTATAAGTTTGGTTGTTATAAGAGTTTGAAAGCTTGAGCCTATATACATGGTGCCCACATACTGTATAAATGCAGAGATTATTGCTCCTACCACAATCCCTATTACACCACCCACAATGCCCAGAATTCCTGCCTCGGCAACAAAGATTTTAAGCACCATGGAATCATCTGCACCTATTGCCTTCATAACGCCTATTTCTCTTGTTCTCTCAAGAACCGAGGTTAGCATTGTATTCATAATTATAACTGACCCAACAACAAGAGAAATCGATGCGATTCCCCCTATTACAAAGGTGATAATGCCTATCATTGTATCAATCCGCTTTGCAAGCTGCTCTTTTGTAAGCACATTAAAATCATTGCCCCCCCTTATCTTTTTAAGTACCTTTTCAATCTTGAGGGCAAGCGGTTTAACCACACCTTTATTATTAGCCACCACCCAGAACATTGTAATTTCATTTCTAGCATTAAATAAATCCCTTACGGAATTCAGGCTCATATACACACTGGAGTCATCTTCGGTATTACCGATTTCCCCAAAGATTCCCACAACTCTGAAATTTTTACCCTTAATTTTGAGAGTATCCCCTACATGCACTTTATTATCGAATATTTTATCTGCTACTCTGTAGCCAATATCTATCTCATCAAAACTATTCTCACTGAAAAATCTTCCTTCCTTTATATTATAGTACTTACGAAACTGGTTCATCCCACCTCTTTTTATTCCAGAGACCCACATACTTTCAACTTCATTTCTGAATTTTGCTGTAGTAGGCCTATAAAATATCTGTACAATATCCTTAACTTGGGGAATAGCTTTTACTGCTCTTATCTGTGAGTCAGTAAAGGGTAGAGATTCACTTGGAGGTCCCTGCAGACTCATCATTCCACTGGGAACAACCATAATCTTATCGCTGCCTATAGCATTAAGCTGCTCGGAAACACTTGCTCGCATACCTTCGCCAATAGAAACCATACTCACAACTATGGCAACACCTATGACAATTCCCATGACAGTAAGAAAACTCCTTGTTTTGGTTTCCTTAATGTTTTTTATGGAGAAATATATCTCTTCAATCATATTAGCTCCTCAGTGAATCAACAGGATTCAACTTTGAAGCTCTGTAGGCAGGGTAAAGCCCAGCAATTGCACCAATTACAACAGCAAAAATAAGAGCAAAGGCTGCCAGAGAAGGTGAAACTGTTGTTTTAAGAACATCATTGCCAAGGTAAACAGAAGCAGCCATATTTATAACTATGGAAGTAGCATAGCCAAGGGCAATACCAATAATACCGCCTGTGAACCCCACCACCAAAGCGTCTGCCATAAATATCTTCATTACCTGACTGTCGCTTGCGCCTATCGCCTTTATTATTCCTATTTCTCTAACCCTTTCAGTCACATTCATTATCATTGTGTTGGAAATCCCTATAGCCCCAACTATAAGAGAGACTGCTGCAAGACCTCCAAACACAACCTGTACAATTTTGAAAACCACACTGGCTTTTTCAAATATTTCTTTCTGAGTAGCAACAAAATAATTCTTGCTGCTTTCCTTTCTATTCTTAATCAGGTTCACAATTCTTATTTTTACATCTTCAACATTTACTCCTTTCTGCGCTTTTGCAATAATCATTGTTAAACTATTCTTAGCTCCAACAAGCTCCCTCAACTGGTCAATATTTGTATATAAAGTGTAATCCTTGGTTCTATCCCCAGTCTTCTGGAAGATTCCAACAACCTCGAAGGTCTTCCCTCTTATTTTTATTGTGTTGCCAACATTTACTTTCCTCGAAAATAGGTCATTGTGGATACCATAGCCTATAACCACCTTTTGTTGGTCTCCTTTGCCCAGCCACCTCCCCTGAAGTAGAGAGTAACCCCCAGTGTTACCAAAGGTGTTTTCTGCCTTTCCAGGGTCCATGCCAAAGATAATTATGTTTTTCTCCTGTCCTCCGAACTCTATACTTGTGGAGACGCTGAATATGGGAGAGACAAAAGCAACACCAGGAAGCTTCCCAATAGCTCTCGAGTCGTCATCATTCAGCTGGCCAGCTTTGGTACCATAGGAAAATTTTGGGGTAATAATAATTTTATCACTACCCAGAGACTGTAACTGCTCTTTCAGCGTTGCCTTCATGCCTGAACCCACCGATATCATACTCACAACTGCCATTATACCAATAATCACTCCCATAAGAGTGAGAACTGTTCTTGCTTTTCTGTGAGAAAGCGTTTTGACCGAAAGAAGAAAATAGTCATACATTAAATTAAATTAGGCATAAAGAATATAAAAGTCTTGGCTATTCCTTCTCTAATCTCTTCATTACAAAATAGGTGTAGGTAAATCTTTCTATTGCTGTGGAGAATGCAATAAGAGTTAGTAAAACAAAGCCATAGTATAGCATCTTTTCCGCAGGATATAAACCCACAACAGCTGCTGCAAGGGTGATAATCAGAATAATCAGTCTTTCAGCTCTTTCGCCAAGACCTACATCGCACTTTGTAATGTAGTGTTCTGCTCTTGCTCTTGTATAGCTAACCATAAAGCTTCCAGCCAGAGCAAACATGCCGAGAAGATACGCATGAAGATATAAGGTTAAACCTATAAGCACGGCTGCATCGCTGTATCTATCCAGAACTGAATCAAAGAAAGCACCAAAGTTCGAAATTCTGTTCAGAAGCCTTGCCACAGCTCCATCCATTACATCAAAAAACCCGGCGAGTATAAGAAAGACAAGAGCAAGGGAAAGATTACTAGTGTAAAAAGATAAGGCAGCTATTACACTCGCTACAAAACCCATAATTGTAATCAAAGTCGGGCTTATTCTCAGAAAAGCAAAAATCTTTGCTATGGGAATAATTATAGAATTTGCTATACCTCTAAAATTCGAGCTGAGCATCGTTCAGTTATTATATGTTTAACTATTAAAAAATTTGTGTGAGAGTATAATGAAAGTTCTTCTAATAACAGGGAAATTAGCTGAGGATAGGGTCAGAACTATAGCAGGAAAGTATGGCATTGACGTTTATACTTTCAATGTCAGTGTTGCAAGTTTCATAAACCCTGAGAAGATTATCCGGAAGTTTAAGGGTACAGGGTTTATTAAAAATTATGATGCTCTTATAGTTCCCGGTACTATAGGGGGTAATTTGAATACTGTTGAAAGGGAGCTTGAAATTAAAGCTTTCAGGGGAACAAAGGATCTATCACTTCTTGAATTCTTACTTAAGCATCTTGAAAATCTTCCTCTTTCCTCTGAGGAATCTGCTGATGATATGCTCAGAGATTATGTTAAAGAGGCTGCTATGGAGGAGATTAAAAATATCGAAATGCCTGAAGTTAAAGAAAGGCTTCTGAAGAAGAAAGGAAATTTTCTTATAGGCACTCTGAGCGCTGGAAAAGATTTTCCAATGCGAGTGGTTGCCGAGGTGGTGGATGCTGGAAAGCTGAAAAGGAAGGAACTCCTTGAGAGGGCAGAGTATTATCTGAAAAGTGGAGCAGACATTATCGATATAGGGATAAGGGAAAGAAATCCCGAGGCTGTCGAAAAAGCTGTATCTGTCCTCAAGGAGCTTGATGTACCTGTATCCATAGACACAATGGAAGCAGATAATATTGAAGCCGCCATAGATGCAGACATAGATTTAATTCTCAGTTTCAGCAGGGAGTTAATTGAGGAGCTTCAGGGAGTTAAAGTAGCAAGTGTTATTCTTCCTATAGTCAGCGGAAAGCTTCCAGAGAGTGCTGAAATGAGAGTTGAGTTTCTCGAGCAAAATCTTACTCTTGCCAGAGATTCCGGTTTTTCAAGGGTGATAGCTGACCCTGTACTTAACCATCCAAACTTTAATCTCGTGGAAGCTCTTGCTGCCTACAGGCTCTTTGCAAGAAAAAATCCTGATGAAGCAATCCTGTTTGGAGCAGGTAATGTGACCGAGCTTCTCGATGCTGACAGTACAGGAGTTAATGCCCTGCTTGCAAGTATAGCAGGAGAGATTGGTGCTGAGATACTATTTACAACAGAGGCAAGCGATAAGACTCTCGGATGCATAAGAGAACTTTCTCTGGCAGGAAAGATGATGTTCCTTGCGAAGAAAAGAAAGTCGGCACCAAAGGACATTGGAATTGACCTTCTGGTACTGAAGGAGAAGAGAATTTTCAGAGAGCCCCTTGACAGCACTATGTTCAATGCAATCCTCGTGGAGGCTGAGAAAAGTTCCAGCTATATAGAGGATAGGAAAGGTTACTTTAAGATTTTCGTTAAAAATATGATTTATGTAGCTCATTTCAGAGGAGATGAAATAGATATTGTAATCACCGGTGAGAAGGCAGGAGATATAAGTCATACTATATGTAAACTCGGGCTTATCTCAGAACCGTCTCATGGTTTGTATCTCGGAAGGGAGCTTCAGAAGGCAGAATTTGCCCTGAGATATAACAGGAGCTACCTTCAGGATTAAATGCCGAAGAAGATTTAAATATCAAATTGGCTATGTTGTATATCAGAGGAAGGTAGGATATGTTCTGGGACAGCATGTATCAAAAGAGTGGCAAAATCTGGAGGAAAAGCCCAGCGAATTGGCAATTATTGCCATTGACTGCTTAAGTAAGTTTGACAGAAGTTTCAGTATACTGGACATTGGATGTGGCTACGGCAGAGATGCTATATATTTTTCAAAGCATCTGGAATGTGCAGTTTATAGTATTGACAGCTCAAAGGAAGTCGTCGATATTGCTACCTCCTCAAAAACATCAAATATAAAATTTGAATGCTGTGATTTTACCCATCTGGATAGTAGAAAATATGATATTGTATTCACCTCAAACTTATATCATTTTTTCAGAAAGCAGGAAAGGGAGAAATTCATAGAGATGGTCAGAAGAGTTCTGAAACCAGAGGAACTTTTTTTTCTGAGTACTCTATCCATAGAAGATACCCAAGATTATACCGCTCTTCCAGAAACAGCTTCATCCAGAAAACCATACGTCCATCTCTCAACCAGAGAAGAATTAATGGAAGAGTTTAATTTTTTGAGGATTAAAGAACTTTATGAGTATGAATATTACAAGCCTCACTATTCTGGTGAGATTCACCACCATATTTTATTGATACTGATAGGTGAAAACACTGGGTAAAGAGAGCTTCGCAGCAAAAAACTTATAAAACAGTAAAAATATTCTCTGATTATGCGTCAAGCAAAAGTAGAACGAGCAACGAAAGAAACAGGCATAGAGGTAATTATTAATCTTGACAGCACTGGTAAAAGTACAATAAATTCATCTTTTCCCTTTCTGAATCATCTTCTTGACGGTTTTTCAAGACACGGTAGGTTTGATATTAAAATTAACGCCACAGGTGATAATGAACACCATATTGTAGAGGACACTGCAATTGTTCTCGGAAGAGCTTTCAATAAAGCCCTTGGAGAAAAAGTTGGAATAGAACGCTTTGGCTCAGCAATTATACCCATGGATGATGTGCTTGTGCTTGTAGCGATTGATATCGGTGGAAGAAGTTATGTCGTAAATGATGTGAAGTTCAGATATAAGTCTGTCGAAGGCCTCAGTTCAGAGATGATTGACCACTTCATTGATACTCTTGTAAAAGAGATGAAGATAAACCTCCATGCAAAGCTTCTTGCAGGTAAAAATGAACACCACAAGGCTGAAGCTTTATTCAAGGCTATGGGTGTTGCCATGAGGAAGGCCACAAGAGTTACGGGAGATGAACTTCCCAGCACAAAAGGCATATTATAAGGTGATATTATGGTTGATTTAATAGTTAGCGGTAGTAGCTGTCAGGTTTTATCAAAAGAGATATCTGATGAGCTCAATATTGAGCTTGCCATGGTTGAAAGTGGGCGCTTTCCTGATGGTGAACTCTATCTCAGAGTGGACAGTGATATAAAGGGCAGGGACGTAGCTATTGTGCAGAGCACTTCAAAGCATCAGGATTCAAACCTGTTTGAACTCCTTTCTCTTCTTGAAACAATTAAAAGAGAGGGAGCCAGAGAGGTGACTGCAGTTGTACCTTACTTTGGCTACGGCAGGCAGGACAGAAGCTTTGCACAAGGAGAAGCTGTCACCTCTAGGGTAATAGCAGAATTAATATCAAAATATGCCGACAAATTTATCTCTCTAAACCTGCATAAAAGTACTATTCTTGACTTTTTTGATATTGAAGCTATAGAAGGAGATGTTACACCAGCTATAGCTGAATACTACTCTACCTTTGGTGTTAAAGACGCTGTGATTATATCGCCAGATAAGGGAGCATCTGGTCTTGCAAAGAATCTCGGAAAGCGTCTAAAATGTGAATATGACTATCTTGAGAAGAAAAGGATTGGCCCTGGAAGAGTTAAGATTATGCCAAGTAATATAAATCTTAAGGGTAAAAACGTTATTATATATGATGATATTATAGATTCAGGGGGCAGTATATCTGAAGCAGTAAAGCTGCTCCATAAGCAGGGGGCAGAGAACATTCTTACAGCATGTATTCACCCTGTACTACCTAACAATGCTATAACAAGACTATTCACCTCAGGTGTAGTTGATTTGGTTGGTACAAATACAATTCCAAGTCAGATAAGCTTTATAACAGTCGCAGAAATAATCTCAAAGATGCTGAAGTCAATCACCCACGACTAAAGTCGTGGGCTTGTCTCGTGAGAGGCAAGGGTAACAGGTTGATTAGGAGGCATTAAAATATGCAGCAGTTATTGGTGGAGTTAAAGAACACACCAGAGGATGCTCCTCAAGTCCTCTGCTCTGTAAGTGGGGCATTAAACAGAGAGGAAACTCTCAGTGTGCCTCGCACAGTACTGGCCAATAACATCTCCGAAGAGGACATACTCTCTGGCAAGAGGGGACAGGACCTACGAGTCCCTGTCGTAAACATGCAAATCAAACCTATACCTGATAGTGCTAGAATCAGTGAGCAGGCTGAAACG